>Ga0247668_1000014_pt1 | contig 67614 bp, 99 predicted proteins | sample CNK09_metaG_FD_182737 | JGI IMG/M metagenome (GOLD analysis project Ga0247668, IMG submission 182737) | Soil microbial communities from Purdue University Martell Research Forest, Indiana, United States - CNK09 | ecosystem: Environmental > Terrestrial > Soil > Temperate forest > Bulk soil...
CGGCGCCACCGAGGAAGAGGCCATCGCCGACCTGAAAGAGCAACTTGAGATCGATTGAAGGGGAAATCAATGAACGCGCTCGCAGTAGCCCACAAGCAGATGACCGAGGACGGCGCGCCGCCGGAACTACTGCGCCATCCGCCGACTGTCGCGAACGGCAATCAGGTCACCATCGCCGAGCCGACAGAGGCGACAGCCATCGCCAAGATCATCGAGATGGCGCGGGATACCTCGCTGCCGCTCGACCGCCTCGAAAAGGTGCTGCAGATGCAGCAGCAGATGGAGGCGCGCAAGGACGAGCGCGCGTTCAACGAGGCCATGGCGCGGGCGCAGGCGGAAATGCGCACGGTCGCGCTCGACAGCAGCAACCCGCAGACCCGCAGCCGGTATGCCTCCTATGCGGCGCTGGATCGCGACATCCGGCCGCACTACACGCGACACGGCTTCGCGCTCTCGTTCAACACCGGAGACGGCGCGCCCGAGAACTGCATCCGCATCCTGTGCGACGTGTCGTGCGGGGGCCATTCGCGCCGCTACCACATCGACATGCCCGCCGACGGCAAGGGCGCCAAGGGCGGCGACGTGATGACCAAGACGCACGCGACCGGATCAGCAATCAGCTACGGCCAGCGCTACCTGTTGAAGATGATCTTCAACGTCTCAACGGGTGAAGTGGACGACGACGGCAACGCCGCGGGAGGCGCCGTGATCACGGGAAGCCTCAAGCAGAACTACCTCGCCGAATGTCGCGAACACATCCGCAAGGCTACTGACGGCAAAGCGCTGGCCGAATGGTGGAAGTCTGACGCCTCCGCAAAGGCGCGGAAAGATTTCGAGTTGACCAGCGACGAAGTCAAGCCTCTCCGGGACTTCGTGGTCGCGCGATGCACCGAACTGCTGGGGGTGCCGGCATGAGCATTCAACAAGGCAGTCCGGAATGGCGAGCGCTTCGGGTTGGCCGCGTGACGGCCTCCCGTGTCGCCGACATCATCGCCAAGACCAAAAGCGGCCCTTCGGCCTCCCGCGCCAATTACCTCGCCGAGCTTATCGCCGAGCGCCTGACTGGCGTCCCGGCAGAGAGCTACAGCAACGGGGCGATGCAATGGGGCACCGCCACGGAGCCGGCGGCGCGTGAAGCCTACGCGATGGAAGTGCTGGCCGCCATCGAGGAAGTTGCATTTGTCGGGCACCCCAACATTCCAATGGCGGGATGCTCGCCGGACGGCCTCATTGGGAAAGACGGGCTGTTCGAAATTAAGTGTCCCAACACGGCAACGCACATCGAAACGCTGCTCGGGCAATCCGTCCCGGCCAAGTACATCACGCAGATGCAGTTCCAGATGTCCTGCACGGGGCGCGCATGGTGCGATTTTGTGAGTTTTGACCCACGATTGCCGCCGGCCATGCAGCTTTTCGTGAAGCGCGTTCCCCGCGACCAAGCATTCATCGCCGAGCTCGAAACCGCCGTGCGCGAATTCCTTTCCGAACTCGATGCGAAGGTCGCGGCACTCACCAAGATTTATCAGCGAGACGCAGCATGAGCGCGTGTTGCGCTGTCTCTGGATGTGGCAACGAGAGTTTCTGCCGATCGTTTTGCAAAAAGCATTACGAAAGGTGGAGAAGGCATCGTGATCCGGACATTTGCAAGAAGCCAATGGCCGCCCGTGGGGAGCCGATGCGGTGGATTGTTGATAACTCCGCCTTCAATAGAGACGATTGCCTAATCTGGCCATTCGCTAGACACCCGGACGGTCGCCCTCACATGAAGGGCGGCAAGCCAACGCGGATCATGTGCAGCATGGCGCACGGACCAGTACCATCGCCGTTGCATGAAGCGGCGCACTCCTGCGGGAAAGGGAACCAAGGATGTATTAGCCCGAAGCACTTGCGCTGGGCCACGCCAACCGAAAATGCAGCAGACAAGGAATTGCACGGGACCGTCATCAGAGGCGAGCGCCATTGGGGCGCCAAGCTAAACGAAAGCGCTGTGCGTGAAATTCGTCGCCTATCTGCGATGCGAACCCAGCAAAGCATCGCAGACCAGTTCGGCGTGAAGATAATGTGCATAAACAAAATCATCAACCGGAAGACATGGAGGCACATTGAGCCATGAGTGATTTTGCAATCCCCATGAGATGGGATGGCGAATGCTTCGTGCCAGCCAACGGATACTGGGCGAAGCGTGCCAATCAGCAGTTCGTTGTCGGGGCGGTCTACCGCATGCAGGAGGTATCCGATCGTTCAACCGCAAGCCATAATCATGAGTTTGCATGGTTGCAAACGGCCTGGGAGAATTTACCGGAGCATCTATCAGAACTATACCCAACGCCAGAGGCGCTTCGCAAGCGCGCCCTGATAGAGGCCGGATTCTACGACGAGCAGATTGTGGACGCTGGAACCAAGGCGGCGGCGATCCGCGTGGCGACTGCATTCCGCTCACGCGAGGAGTTTTCCGTCATCATCGTGCGCGGGTGTCTGGTGGTGCTGCGCACAGCTAAGAGCCAATCGCGTCGATCAATGGACAAGAAGGATTTCCAGGCAAGCAAGCAAGCGATCATGGAGGTGATCGCTGCCATGATCGGCGTGACGCCGGAATCGCTCTCACAGAGGGCCGCATAATGGCCTATCGCATCGCGGCCCCATCCCCGCCCAGCAGCCTGTTCAAATCCGCACGCCTTCTCAGAGAGCGGCGCAAGGACCTGGGCCGCAGTCCCCGACAGGTGGACGCAGATCACCTTGCGGCGCTTCGCGAGTGCCCCTGTCTCGTATGCAGACGATGGCCGACCGAAGCCGCGCACATCCGCATGAGCGCGCCCGGTAAACCGAATGCAGGAATCGGAGCAAAGCCTTCCGATCAATTCACCCTTCCCCTCTGCTCATCCCACCATGCCGAACAGCACAATTCCGGAGAGCGCGCGTTCTATGACCGCATCGGCATCGACGCCTTGAAGCTTGCTTCAGCGCTCTACCGGGTGAGCCCGAACGTCCAGAAGATGCGAGGCATCATCCTCGCACATCATTTGGTGGTGACGATCAATCTAGGTGGAGGGCGGTCATGAGCAGCGACAAGAAGTTACAGCAGGCCGGTCGCCTCGCGCTGCGCCATGAAGGCAAGATGTGGAACGCCTATTTCGCACTTCCGAACACGATGGATGGCGCCGTTTTTCTCGGCTCTATCGCAATAGCTGCGGTAATCGACAACGTGAACCGGAAAGAGGATTTCATGCGGCTGATGAAAAGCTTCGTCGCCGATATCCTCGCGGATCGAGCGGGCGCCAGGCTGCTTTGGTGGGATGCGCACGAGGCCCCGGAATCCGAGAGGGGCGGCCACGCGTGACCTTCGCATTGGAAATCTATCTCGCGATGACCTTCGGCGTCGGCGCCGGATGGCTGCTCTGCGCGCTGTTCACCACAGGTCACCGCGCCGACGATGCGGAGGACATCAGGCAAGCCGCACTCAAGCTCGACGGCAGCCGCGCACTCAACCGCACCTTGACCGAGGAGAACGAGCGCCTGCAGGCCGAGCTATCGGAGTTGAACGCGCTTCGCCGTGATGGCTGGGCGCTCAGGAGGAACTTGCAGTGAAGATCATGATCGAATCCACCGCCAAGATCGTCACCTTGATCCAAGGTCGGAGCGAGATTGCGGCCCGCGTCTGGCAGGGCCAGACCGAGAGCGGCATCCCGGTGCAATGCTTCGTCACCCGCATCGCCCCGGAAGTCACCAAGACCGATCCGCGCATCGACGAACTGACAGCAGAGTTCGAACGCGAACTCAGGCGTTGCGCCGACCCGCGCATCACGGTCGACGCGATCCCGCTGCGGTTTATCATCTGAGGCAATTCGCATGAACATGCACAATTTCCCACTTGGTCCCGCCAAGCCCGGCGACGGACCATCGCCTGACCGGGACTCTTCAGCAAAGTCCCGGTCAGGGACTCCAATCGGGACCATGGCGCCGACCACAACCGCCGGCGTTGAAGTGGTCTTCCCCGCGGGGTGGCCCTCGACCCAGACCCGGATCACGGGCCTCCCCGATCTTTCTCCCCGTGCTGGAGCAGAGCCTCCTATTCTCGGCCGAACAGCGGGTTCGATTCCCGCGACGGGGGCCAACAGTTCGCGCGGAGGCGGGGAAAGCAGACCCGTACCGAATCCCGGTAAGGTGGCTGGTTCTGTCGGGAACGATGACCTGAGCTGTAAGGGTTCAGGACGCCCAACGGAAGTAGGCCAAGCCGGGGTAGCGACCGGCCCGCGCGAAGCCATCACCCCAGGCCCGGCCGCAGTGCGCAGCGCGCTCCTGCGATGCATTGGCGATGGCGGGCGGCTTCGGGCGCGACTGGGAGCGAGAGGAAATCGAACGCAGGGCGCGGGCGTGGGAACAGAGGCGACGACAGTGAGCGAATGGAAGCGCCGATGGGCCCTGCGAAACTATGTGCCGCTCCGATTCCTCGATCGGTGGGCTGGCTGCGGAGAAGATCGCCAGCCTAGCCGCGTCGCGATCGAATGCAATCTGTTCCATGGCCTGCCGACAAAGGCCATGCGGGCATGGATCGAGCAGGGGCAACAATGAAAGCCATCAGCCTGTGGCAACCATGGGCCAGCCTTTGGCTCTCGCCCGCAAAGGTCCACGAAACCCGAGGCTGGGGAACGTCCTATCGTGGCGAGTTGCTGGTTCACGCCGCGAAGCGCGCCGCGGATAGGGACGACGATCTTGACGCGCTTGTGAGCAAGTACGGGCTGAAACTCCCGACCGGAGGCATCATCGGAGTCCTGACGCTCGTTGACTGCCGCCAGATGAAGCACACGAGGCCGGAGAACGAAGAAGATTTGATCTGCGGCTATTGGAGCAACGAGCGGTTAGCATGGAAGCGCGGCGCCTTTCGGATGTTCGAGCGGCCGATACCCTATCGCGGCATGCAGGGATTGTTCGAGGTGCCCGACACCGTGTGGCTTGAGCGGGGAGCCGCATGACCATCCGCTTCCACCTTTCGCCCGGAGGCGATGTGCCGCCATGAGCTACGATCGTCCGCCCGGCTTCATCCCGCCCTTTCAAGACTTGGCGACACTTTCCGCGCACATCTGCACGGGTGAATCCACAATAGAGAATTGGGTGAAGATGGGAATTTTTCCTCCGCCGGTGAAGAAGGGCGGCAAGCGCCTATGGTCATGGGAGGAAGTCAAGCGCTGGCTTGCCCCTGACGACGCCACCGTGTCACCGTCCAAGATTGATATTGCTGCGAGCATTACCAATGCAACACGACGGGCGGCCCAAGGTCACTAAGATCAAAACCGGGAGTTTTGCCGCTGTGGTCCGCGCTTTCCTCTGCTCGCCCAAGTTCGAAGCGCTCTCGCGCTCGACGCAAGTGCATTACCGCCACCTTCTCAATCTCGCCGAACGGTCGGACATCCTCGGTGCGATTCCTGTGGATGAAATGCGACCGGCACTCGTGCAGGCTTTCCTCGACGGCCTCGCCGATCGCCCCGCGCAACAAAAGTGCGCGCAGACTGCGATTAAATCCCTAGAGCGGTGGGCGCTGGTCCGGGATCTTCTGCCCCGCCAAATCACGCTCGGGACCGAGGCGCCCGGCGGCACCGGCGGCCACGTCCCGTGGACGGACGAACAGGTGGCGCTCGCCGAGCAGTACGTGCGCCCGCATCTCGCCCGGGTCGTCACGCTCGCCGCCAACACCGGACAGCGCGGCTCCGATCTCGTCAAGATGCGCTGGACGGACATCGAGGAAGTGGAAGGCCGGCCCGGCATTCAGGTGAAGCAGGTCAAGACGGGGCTCGAGCTATGGGTGCCGTTCACGGCCGCGCTACAGACGGCGATTGCAGGCTGGAAGGAGGTGATGCCCGTTGCAGGATCAGAGACCAATCATACCACCAGATTTTCTGAGACAAGGCCTCTGAGTGCGACAGGGGCCGCACCTGTGCGTTTACCCACATTCATCCTCCTGAAAGAGGACGGCCACCCCTTCACCCGTCAGCAGCTCTCCGACCAATGGCTACGGGAGCGCAACACCAAGCCCGCCCTGGCGCCGCTCAAGGAGGCGGGTCTCGTCATGCACGGACTGCGCGGCACCGCCGTGGTGCGATTGCGCCGGGCCGGGGCGACCATCCCGCAGATCGGCGACATGGTGGGCATGTCGGCGGTGATGGTCACGCGGTATTGCCGGTATTCGATCCAGCGGGAGAATGCGCTGGCGGCGGTTCATGTGCTGGACCGGACGGCGATGGAGAAGGCGGCGGAATTGAGGAAGAAGAAATGAGCGGCGGCGGATGGGAAGGATCATGGTTATGGAAGTCATTTTTGTGATGTGGACCACAATGGCTATGTTTTCGTGCAGCCAGGGAATATGCACACACGCGGTTGGTCCTATTTTCTCATCACGCCATGCCTGCGAAACAGCACAGACAGCATTAGTTTGGACTGGCCCCGTTGAAAATCGCTATTGCGCTCCTGCTCTACCCCTCCCCGCTCGTGTCTGCCACGATCCGTTTTCATGCGAGCCAGGCAATTTGTACTGCCCTCGATCCGATTGATGAGCGGGAGCGCTTCAAGCGAACCTTTAAGGAACGGAAATAGCTGCGAGTCTCCCAAAACGCCTACCTAAACCATTGGAAATTCAATGAACCGACGTATTGGAAATGTACATCGTGCATCGTTTAACTACTTGAATACTATTAGGAAATAGAGAAGTGGCGAAAAAGCAACTACCCAGATTGGCGCAAAAAAGCTCAGATCGACACAAGTCAGATCGGAAAGAATTCTGGGCCTATTGCCGCCGCGCGGCCGGCCAAGCGCGCGTTCGATCGATCGCGAAGGGGATGCCATGCGAGATCGACGCCCACGCGATTGACCGCCTATTGGTGGATCAGGAATGGCGCTGCGCCATCAGCCACGTCCCACTAAAAGCTCCCGGCAACCCGTCAGCAGTCCAGCGCGAGGCGTTCGCCCCCAGCATTGATCGTATCGTTCCCGCCCTGGGCTACGTTCCTGGCAATGTGCGAGTGGTGTGCAACATCGTCAACGCGGCAATGAGCGAGTGGGGCCTCGACAGTTTGATGACGCTCGTCGATCTCATGGCGGCGAAGATAATAAACGAGGGCCGCGCCAGAAGACGAAAATACAAGTCGCCAAAGACTTGCGATTGGAGCGATTCCCCAGGATGGGTCAGATTCGCCCAGATCGGCATTGCCTTGAGGAGGAGCGCGACGTGAAGCTACACGGAAGCTGCGGCTCAGTCGACGTTGGTCCCGGCTATCGATTCACCGATAGCGACGGAATGCAATGGGAGATCGTGCGAGAGACGGACAGCGGCATATACAGCCCCGTGGGCGTTGGCGGGACGAACATCGTGGAGTGTCGGCACATCGGAGGCGAGGCCACCAACATTTGGAAGCGCTACCTCAAAGGCGATTTAGGCGAATGGTGCGGCGATAGTCTCGCATGCGCGATAATTGGCCACCAAAGTAGAGCGCTGCGGAGGCAGGGGAGCGGGGCATGAGCGAGAGCGAGATAGAATTTATCTGCCGTGGCTGCGGCAAAGATATCAAAATGCCGGGAAAGGGTAGTGCCTCAGTTTGAAATCGGCGCTTCATGGTCGCCCCTTGCGGGGGTCACAGACAATCGCCATGCTGTGACGATGGCCCCACGTCATCCCAAGCGCCCGACAGACACCAATCAGCTCGGCAAGCTGATCGTCGATTTATCGACTGGGGGAACGTCCGAAGAGGTCCCGCCTGAGGACAGCGCCGCCGTTGCGTTCGCGCGGGAAGGCGGCATGAAGGGCGGCAAGGCGCGCGCGGAAGCGTTGACGCCAGAACGTAGGCATGAAATAGCTCGGCTGGCGGCAGAACGGCGATGGGGACGGAAATTCTCGTAGGAACCAAAGACCGTACTGGGAGTATCTCAATGACGACGCCCCACAACGAACAGAAGTCGCGCGAACGGCTGCCAAACGCAGACGAGCGAAGCCCTCTGTGCCCGCCCGGGGAGCGGGAACCGACGACGTATCTCGAACTGTTCCGCCGAGCACTGAGCAAGAACCTGGGCGGAAGTCGGCTGCGTGAGGATCGTAGGAATTTTCATAATGAAAAACGTGCTTGACACCCAAGCATAGTTTTCATTATAAATGGGGGCATGAACAAGCTCCCTGCGGAAAAGCGCGCTGCGTTTTCGACGCTTTGCGTGTGTGGCCGAGGCGCATCGCGGCACACTACTTCGGGAGAGTAGCAATGGGAATAAAATCGGAGACATTTCGTGGCGTGGTCCTGTCCGGCAAGCGGGACATAGAAAAGTTCGAACGCCAGATTCAAAGGACAAAACCGACGCTGGCTGCGGTCGCTACGGTTGCGCGCGGCGGAAAACTTGTTGCCGAGTTTCAATCGAAGGGTTATGCAACTTTCATTGCAAAGGGGCCGACAAAATCGGAGTAAGTCTTGGCGGGGGAAACCGGGGAATTTATCGTTCGTCCCATCCAAGAGGATGATCGACTAAACAAATTTGAAGTCGCGCGAGAAGACGACGCGCTTCGCGCCTTTCTCAAAAAGGCCGCTGTGAAGTTCGCGTCCAGCAACATTGCCAAAACCTACGTTGCCCTTGAAAAGGACAAACCCGAAAGGCGGGCGCGATCGTACATAAGCATTTTGCTTAGCGAGATACGAAAGGACTATGCGGCCACGGAGGATTGCCCCGAGGCAAACAAGTATAACTTTCCTGCGGTAAAGATTGCTCGCCTTGCTACCGACAAAAATTTCGAAGGAAGAGGACTCGGCAGCGATCTTATCGCCCTGGTGGCTGGGCTCGCGCGGGCGCATGTCATGCCATACGCAGGTTGTCGATTCCTGATCCTGGACGCCAATCGAGCAAAAATTGAATTTTACAAAAAGCGCGGATTTGTCTTGGTCTCCAACGAAGAAAATCTTAGGCCCGACAATCAAAACCCGGTCATGTTCATGGACCTTCACAAGATCGTCGGCGCATAAATTTCAAACTGAGGCACTACCGATGTGCCGCAGAACTTGACCGCTTGCGCGCCACCTGCCATCGTGACGCCGAGGAGATCGAGCGGCTGCGGCCGGTCGTGGTGGAACTAGATCGTCTCCTCAGTCTCTGTTCAAGCGGTACAGTGGATCGGGTAAGGCTACGAGATGCAGCCCGCGCCGCCCTCGCTCCCCGTCCACCAGACTGACTCCAAAGGAGAAAAAACATGACCCAACACATCAAAGAGTGGAAGATAGAGGAACGGTCCCTCTCTCAGTATGAGGACGGCTGCGGCTGCGTTTGTGGCGTCTCCGTCAACTTGAAAGGAGAATCAAGTGACACTACAAGTACTGATGATCTCAATCCAACTTTTTGCGATCTCCTTTCAGCTTTGGGCCATATCTGCGATAATGCGGGAACGTATGGCGCCGCCTGCTGCATCTGAGTCGCCTAAGAATCACTCCGCCATGGTGAATCCGGCTTCCTGAGTCTCCTTCATTGGGAGCCACTTTTGAAGCCAATTCGACCATCGTCTGATATCTTTGCGTAAAACTATATGTCTGCCTGGAGGAGCCACCGGGGCGACCCACGGCGTGTGGAACCGGTGCACTTCTCCAGGTGAGCCGTTCTCGACGATGTGAGAGATCGGGAACACCCAGACATCGATCCCGTTTTCATCTACGAACCTTCTATTCAGTTCTCCACTGCATTCGCGCAAGGTCTTTGCCGTCCATACCGCGAAAAACTTTTCTCCCGGCTTCACGACGTTCGGTTCCATGTGGAAGTCGGAGGTCTCGACGCACGGATCACCCTTGAGCATATAATAGACAACCCCAAACACGATCCCTCCGATTAGAAATGAAATGAGAAACGGCCTCTGACGCATCACTGGCCCCTTATCCATTCGACCAGCTTGGAAAAGCCCTGCCCTATCGCTGCGACGGCCGGCGCCGCCAACAGGAACATTCCGAGCAATTTGAGCAGCCACTTGGTTCTGCGGTGCGCCTCCAACATATCCTTGATCTGTGGCAGCAGCTCTCTGACCTCGGAAACCTCGTGCGGCCTCAATTCATCACGGAGCGCCCGCCGATTGACTTCATCGATGATCGCCCTCAGGTCCTGCGCGTCTTCATTTTTGGTCACTTCCCGGCTCTTGAGTTTGGCGCTCTTGTTTTTCTCTCGGCGTTTCTAGTGTCCGATGAATCTTGATCCGATGATGACACCCAAGGTGATGATGGCCCACACGGCACTGATCGCCCATATGCGACCTTGGATGTTGGATGCACCAGTCTCCAGCTTGCCGATACGTTCTTCCTGCTGACGCTGCGTCAGCATGAATTCACGTCTGAGCGCATCGACTGTTGCTTGACCCTCCTTGATCGTCCACATGAGGCCGGACAGATCGGACAGTGACTTGCGAAATTCATTCTGGGCTTCGTTGCGGAGCTGCTGGGCGCCTTCGGCCTTGTCCACCGCCTTCTCGGCTGCGATGAGGGCGGCATTGACTGCCTTCTCGGCAGCGGCCAGAGCGGCCGTGACGCCAGTCTGCTGTGCCTCATAGCGCTCGCGGAGCTGAAGCGACAAGTCGGCAAAACGCTGATTGATGAACTTTTCGAAGGTCGTGAAATTCCAGCTCTCGGTCAGCACTCCAGATGGCGCAGGCGTCGGCATTTGCCACACGCCGCGCTGATCGCGCACAAAGGCGATTGCCTGATGCAGATCGGCGACGGCGCTCTTGAGTTCTTTTATGCCGTCGGAGGACTCGGCCATCTCAGCCCTTTATGCGCGGCTCATAAAAAAATGGCTCCCAGCCATCACGGGGAGCCGGGAAAATCCGCTTTTTGTGGTCGAATCGAAAGGGCCACGACTGCCCATCGCCCTCCTTGATCAGAGCGTCCATTTCAGATTCACTCACTTCGACCATTTGGTAAGTCGAGAGACCGATGTGGATGAACCCCTTCATTCATGGTCGCGCCGTTTTCATGTTCCGCCGACGAGCCAGATGACGAACAGAATCGCGGCTACGGCTGCGAGCGTGATCACAATGCGCTGGATCGTGTCGCGGAACGGATCGTGGCGGCGCCTCACATCGACACCATAAACGGAGAGCCCCGCATTGCCATTGCGAGGCCCTCTCTAAACTCAAACTTTGCAAAATCTGATTTCATGCAGGATTGGAAGCTTTTTGGGGCTACTTCATGGCGACCTCCTGAGTTGCTCGTGGCAACCGAGCGGGGAATAGTTCGACCGTCACAGTAAATCATAAACGCCCCTTAAGTCTAGAGCTGCCCCATCATCGGTGCGGCTGCAGAGTTGGCAAATGGATACCGCCGCCAAAGATGCAACCGAACAGAGCGAACAGGAAGTAGACCCCTGCGCACGCGATCACGATCCATAGGATGATCATGAGGACTTGGCCGATCGGCGCAGGGAACGCAAAGAATGAAATAAACCACGGGATCACGATCCTAATGATCATGATGCCGCCGATCAGGACGATCAGATAAACCCAGAAGTCAGGACTCGTAAAGCATTGCATGTTTCATCTCCTTGTTGTAAGTACAAGCCATATACAGGGGGAAACTATGGATACAGTTCGCACATGCTATAAATGCAAGCTCACAAAGATATTGAGCGAATTTGTCAATAGAAAAGACAAACCTCTTGGCAAGGATTACGTGTGTCACGCATGTAATAATAAGATTTTGTCCGATTGGAAACATTCTCATCCGGATAGGGTTAGAGAGATAAATCGGGACGGCATGTCGCGGTGGCGTAAAAAGAGTCCTGAAAAAGCCAAAGCAGCATCGTATCGCTGGCGAGAGAAACATCCTCGCCGCTATAGAGACCTTCGTATTAAAGGACGCTATGGCCTTGAAGTCGGGGCATATGATAAGATTCTAGGCGCGCAAGGGGGAGGATGCGCAATCTGTAAAAGATCGGAACCAGGAGGACACGGCGGATTCCATGTGGATCATTGCCATATCACTAACAAAGTTAGAGGTCTTCTATGTGCTGCATGCAACCTGTCGATCGGAAAATTCAAACACGACCCCGCCATCCTTCAAGCAGCGATAGATTATCTAACTCGAAATCCGGACTGGTGAAGCAGGCCATTGTCGTTTTCCTTTGGTAAGGCAGCCCCGGCTGCCAGGGAGGAAGACCGGGGCCGCTACGCTCTGACGGTGCGCACGGGCAGTGGGGATCGGTTGGCTTCCGTCAGGGCGTGTTTCATGGAACCGCAGAGACCAGCTCGATCGAGGTCAGAGCTTGCGGCTCCTCGGTAATCGTGAACGATATCGAGGCACTGAAATCCTTTCCTCCTGATTTCAGGGCGACCGATACTACGTCAGTTCCGACCGCCTTGGCATCAAGCGTCGCCGTCATCGCGTCGGGTGCGACGATGAGAGTCGCATCACCGGCCGGATTGGGCGCGTCCGTCCAAGTTGGAGGCGCATCTACGGCAGGGGCAGCCAGCATCGGATTTCCGTGTTGATCAAGAAACCGAATGCTGATCTCGGTTCCGTGTCCGACATTCAAGGTAGCCATGATCTCGATCCTTCTATTTGCCAGGCCGAAGCCTCTAAGTTGGCCATTCAGATAGACAAGCATGAAAGTGGGGTTGGCCTGGCCCCACTTAAGAAACCATTCGAGAATTTCCAGCAGCTCCTTGGCAGGCAGAGTCATCTAACTCCTCGAAACGCATTCTTGCGCTTCACGCCCATCTTGGGACGCTTGGCATTGTTGTAGGCGAGACGACAGGACCCGCTGCAGTATTTGGCGCGAGACATGATTCGTCTCTCGACGGGGGCTCCGCAGTTAAGGCATCGTTTCATCGTCCCGCCCTTCCAGCGAGGCGCGGCGACGTTTCTGTTCCACCTCCCACGCCCGGGCGCTGTTTCTCTCGCGCTCCTTCTCCAGGTAGTCCAAGTGCGATTGGATCGTTGCGACGAAGTAGGCTGCGATGCGTTTCACGGCGCTGGCCTTCTGATTGCTGAGACCGAAGATTTTGGAATTGCCATCACATTAATGGCGTCAGACTGATTTCCGCCGCGGCACATATAGTTTACCCCGCTCGTGCTCTCATAAAGCGTGACATGGTGCCCGCCGGATGACCACTGGACGCAGATGATGTCGCCCGGCTTGGGCTCACTCACAGCGACGCCGAACTGCCGCCATGAGTCGGCCCACAGGAATTTATCGGTGTCGGTCGCGCCGAATTGCGGACGTATGCCAGCACTCGCCATGCAGTAGGCGACGGTCAGACCACACCACGCGATCGAGTCGTGCGTGTAACGGGCGCAGTAGGCCGACATCTCCGGGTATTTCTTGGCGATGAAAGCGGCGAACCCTAGAATGACCGGGTTGTCGTGCCCCTCATGCGTGCCGGTGACCGTTCGCATAGCAGCGAGCCACGGGGGAACACCGTCTGCCGGCGCAATGACGGGAGGCTTTGGCTGCGGCGCCTGGGAAGCCAGCGCAAGAGCTTCCTTGCGGACATCCACAACGCGACTCGTCCAACCCTTGCCGAACCTGCCCCATGTCGAAAAACCTTGCAGGAATGCAAGACGGCGGTCGCAGAACTGACCGACGAGGCTGACCGGATCGACCTTCGCCGTCGCCGCTATCGTGTCCGGGCCGACTTCGCCATCTTGGTCCGTGCCAACGAGCACTTGCAGGAATTTCGCCGAGCGGCTGACCCCTGAATTGACGCCGAAGTCGAAGACCGCGAGGTCGACGCCTGGCGGGAGGCTGTCACACCAGAGTGCGTTCCAGTATTGCTCTTTGTAGATCGCAAGGACTTGATCTTGGGGCGCTTCCCAAACGTCGGCCGGGAGACCGGGATGGGAATTTCGCCACGTATCCCATTCACGCTGAAGGATTCCCCGAGAAGTTCGCCCTCCGGGGTCTTGGGGGTCGTCGTCGTTGCCGCCTTCGTATTTGAGGACAAGGGCGACACATCGGTCAAAGTCGCTTCCGGCGGGCGGGACCGGGGTAACGGGGGGGATAATGACTGGGGGCTTGACGGGAGGAACATCAACAGGCCCAGGCTTAACGGGGGGAGTGCCAGGAGGCCCCACAGAGACGGGTGGAATCTGCGCGCGGTCACGGGCATAGATCAGATACCATTGCACCAGCCCCATGACAAAGATCGTCGCCAAGTAGGCGATCAGAGGCACCGTCATAGTTTCAATGTTCACGGGAACGTCTTCCCCGATGCGGGCTCAGCCTGCGGCCTGAGGTTCGAGACCAGAGCGGCGAAGTCGGCCACCGGATTTCCCGTCAAGTGCAGCAGCGCTGCTGCTCCGATCTGACCCGTGGCCTGTTGGACCGCCGTGTCTGGATGCACGCCGGCCGCGATCTTCGCCGTGATGTCGGCGAGGATTTTCTGGATCAGCGCCTGGAATGCCTGGCTCTGCAAGAGCTGCGCGAGAAGCGGCTGGATGGCTGACCAAACGACTTGGAAGTTCATGTTATTTCCTCATGCTGGGTGGGACGTAGGTCGGCGCAGCCACGACAACCGATGGAATAGTCGGATCGGAGGCGAGTCGCTGGAGATCGGGCGCCGCGGACGACGTGATCTCGATCGGCTTCACGCCGGGAATGACCCCGGCCGTCTGCACGACCTTGCTGTCGCTGTGGATGAACAATCCCCAAAGAAGCGGGACGAGCGTCGCTGCGGCACCAGCAATCGTGGTCGCCGTGCTCGAATTTATCAGCCCGTTCGTGGCCGCAGCGGAGCCGATCAGGCCAACTCCTGTGGTGATCCACGAAATCCATGTGTTTTGGTTCATTTCGGTTTGTCTCCTTTCTCTCAGGCCGCTTTTTCGGCCGGAAGATCACGTGGCTGAAACGTTTGCGGCCCCGGCAGCGCTATGATTTCGGTGGTCCGTCCGAACGCATTCTCGATGATCACCTTGTCGCAGACGGGCGGCCAGCCGTCGCCGCGTTTCAGGTCGGGATCAACGACATCAAGCCGGAAGTCGTCGCGCGCATCTTTCATATGGATGGTGATTTCCGCGCCGCCATCATCGCGCAAAATGGTGAAGCTCTCTGCGGCGTGTATGGTAAAGCGCGACCCGCGATAGGCTTTTACTGTGAACATGCTGCTGCTTCCTTCTGACGATTTGCCCAGTGCCGCCGGGCGCGGATCAGAGGATCGAAACGATCCAAGCGGATGAGCATAGCTATCGCTACCAGGAACAGGAGCGCGAACGGCGCGCCGATGGCGAGGACGGCCGGGATGCCGTTCTGCGGGGCGAGCCCCATCACGCACCCGATGGCCAGAAGTAGCAAAGCACCTTGTCGTTGTGATCGATGAACAGCACCCCATGTCCCGTTGGGTTCGGTGGCGCCCATCTAATCTGATCGTCGGTGACGTAGAATCGATGCTGGTCCGGGAGGTCTCTCCGGCAACTGTGAACCAGTTCTCCAGCGCCGTCGTCCTCGGAGTAGTCGAGGGAGTCCCAGCAGACGGGATCTCCGTCATCGGTGACGATCACCCAGACTCCGCCGTCGCGCGTGTTCTCGAAGAGGTCGGCCTCGAAGCCGTCGGCCAGCGAGCAGCACTTCTGGACCGGGGCCTCGTTGAACCATTTCTGCATCTGCGGGTCGTCGGACCAGCCAGCGGCGTTCGCTGGTCCGGCGAGCAGCAGCAGCGCAAGCAATGCTTTTCTCATTGAGGCTGGGCCTCCGGGTGGGCTTCGGTCTTAGGCAGCTTTGCCTCAGCCTCGGCGAGCTTCTTCTTCAGGCTGGCGATCTCCGCCAAGAACTGCGTCGCATAGGCCTGCGCCTGTTCGCTGTCGGAGAGGAAGCGGAAGCGCTGGGCTTGGCAGACGCCGAGCTGGACGGCAGGGTCGAGTGGAGGAAGTTGCTGGGCCAGGGCTGGGGTGCCAAAGCCACACAGCGTAAGGATGATCCACTTTTTCATTGCCATGTCACCAATGCTGCAGCAGCGGGAGTTTTGGGCTGCTTCCATGCGCCGCCTAAATACATCCAGAGCTGACTGTTTGTCGTGTCTACGTAGATCGGCACGTAACCGGAACGCGCTGTCGGCACCCCCGTCGGCGTACCAGCTCCAGACGAGACATACATAAATCCGTCCGTGGCATTGGTGGCGATTGAGCCAAGCCCGACGGCGACGGTTCCAGTGTTCGTGCTGCCTTGGACGACGCCTCCGATATTCAACGAATTGGCGGTCCCGGCCGCAGCGGTGTCGATATTATAACCAATGATGATATTGGCGCTGCCGGTCGTTAAAGAGGCGCAAGTGCTGCCCCCGATGCAGACGTTCTGATTTGCGCTGGTAACCGCTGGGGCCGCGTTATAGCCAATGGCCACGTTGGTCGATCCGTCGTGAATCGCCATGAGCGCCTGAAATCCGACGGCGACATTATTATTACCGTTGTGGAGCGAATTTCCCGGCATGACGAACGCGGTGCCGAGACTCGAAGCGCCAACCGATGTATTTCCAGATCCGGTATTTGGCACGCTGCCATTCGCAGGCTCGGCGCCGTCGTCGCCATATTGAGACTGGAACCCAACCGCGGTGTTGTTCGATCCGCCTGTATTGTAGACCCCGGAGACGCTGCCTACCGAAGTGTTGCCAGTACCGAGACCATTGAAAAGGCCGCCCTCGAATCCGAGGCCAGTATTATTGCTTGCGGTCGTCTGGCCGTTCAAGGCCGACTGCCCCAGCGCCACGTTTCGGTTTCCTGAAATATGCAACTGCATAGCCTGAAAACCGAGCGCCATGTTCTGGGATGCGGTCGTGTTGGAATTAAGCGCCTGGAAACCCATCGCAATGTTCGAGCCACCGGTCGTATTGGCCGTCATCACGTTCGAGCCGATCGCGACGTTCTGCGTGCCGGTAGTATTCGCTGCTAGCGTTTCGAACCCTAAGCCGATGTTGTCCGTACCGGTTGTATTGGCACCCAGATTAAAGAAACCCAGCGCAGTGTTGTTGCCGCCGGTCGTGTTGGCGGCGAGGTTGGAGCCTCCAAGAGACGTGTTGAAATTTCCCGTGGTGTTGTGCGAAAGACCACTCAATCCTACGGCGGTATTCTGGGTTCCGGTTGTATTGGCCGCCAGCGCCAAAGACCCTATTGCGACGTTATTGCTGGCGGTCATGTTGGCGGCCAGGGCATTCGAGCCAATGGCCACGTTGTCGCTGCCGGTCGTGTTGACCGCAAGGCTGGAGGTCCCTACGGCGACATTCGTCCCGCCTGTTGTATTGGCCTGCAGCGCCTCGAACCCGACGGCGGTGTTGGATGCCCCGGTTGTGTTTGCGCCCAGGGCATTGAAGCCGATGCCTGTGTTCTGGCTGGCCGTGGTATTCGCGTTAAGGGCTGAGGCGCCGATTCCGGTGTTGAACGATCCAGTCGTGTTGGTGGCGAGGGCGCCAAAGCCAAATCCAGCGTTCTTCGAGCCTTCGCTGTTGCTGGCAAGGGCATCCCACCCAAAGGCACTGTTGCTCGCTCCGGAGGTCGTGCCTTTGAGAGCCTGGAAACCGACGGCTGTGTTCTGAATAGCACCTGTTGTGAGGACGCCTGAAAGAGAAAGGTATCCTAGAGCGGTGTTGTTATAGAACGCCGCCACGGTCTGAGAAACGAGCGAGTTCTTACCTATCCCTATACTGGCGCCGCTTGCGGTGGAATCGATCGGGGTCGTGATGAGACCGCCCCCGGTCGCAGCCTGAACAAATGCCGTAGATGCCGCTTGGTTATTGTTTGTTCCTAGTGGCGCAGTTGGAACGATACAGTTTGGGTTAGCTGGGCCGCATCCCTGAGCAATAGCTAAGGAGGATTGCAGAAGGACGGCAACGGCCACAAGAAAACGTCTCATTGAATTCTTCCTGATCAAGGCAGCACCGCGGCTCCGCCGTAGTTTGTGAAAGAGTTGGATGACAACACCACACCACCATGCGCGATCGGATGGCAGCGCACGGTGTCTCCCACCTGCGGGGACATCGACATCGCGATAACCCCGCCGCCATTGCCAGCATCGATGATGCCGCTGATCGTCCCGATCTGCTCCAAGGTCTGACCAGACTTGATCAGGCTGATCTGTCCGCCCGGTTTGATGCAGTGGGTGAAGTTCCTGTTTGCTGCGACGGTCAAGTCTGGCATCGAGATTTGGCTTGAGCCTGGCACGACCGTCGTTCCGTCCACAGGAAGATCGAGATTGAGCGAGGCGCCGATCGGAATGGACGTGCCGCCGCCTCCATTGAATATCGAGTTCGCTATCGACAGCAGGTCGGTCGGAAAACTGATGTTGAGATTTATCGTCGGAGGATAGTTCACCGAGACATTCGGCGCATTGAATGTCACGCCGGAATAGAAGGCCTGTCGGGGCGCGCAGATCGCCATCTGCATGCTGCCGCCGGTATAGCGCAGCGTGTCGACGCCGGAGCACTCGTTGAGGCCGTTGTCGATCGTCGTGTCCGTGAAGTCGACCTCGGTGAGAAGCTTGTCGACCTCGGATGCGAAGAAATGCGAGCCGGATACGATGACCAGCGGCGATTGAGAAGGAACGAACTCGCTCACGGTAACGTTCTTCAGCGTCGCCTGCGCAGTTCCCTGAACCAGCAGGAATTGGTGTGACTTGAATAGTGGATCGTTTGGCCCCGGACCGTCTGTCGATCGTCGAGCATTCGGATTGTCCAGCATCGTGACGTTCTCTATGTAGATGGATTCGGAGAACGGCACCGGAGAGAATCCGTCGATCGGATAGATGCGAGCCGCGCCGGCGAGGATGGGTGGTTGCGCGGACGCTTCCGGGAACGTGTCGCTGTGCGCATGCGCCAGCGGTCGGTCGAGAGTGATCACGGCGCCATTGACAGACGCAATCTTGGCGTAATCGAAATAGCGCGCGTTGGGCGGGTATCCCCCTTCGATCTGCTGATTGTAGGAGTAAACGACTGCCCATTTCCCCGGCACGAAGCTGGCCGCGTTGGTGGCATCCTTGAGCGTGACAGAGGTCGCGCCGACCGCCGCCGCCTGAATGAAAATGTTGATCGTCGGTATATGCAGCGGCGCGTCGATCGCCTCGGTCTCGAACAAGCTGCGATTGATGATGAGCGGATACGCGGCGGCGGAACCTGACGTGGCAAAGGATGCCATGTTCTGTAGGCTGGCCCCGTTGCCGAGAACCTTCAGATTGCGAATGCCCCACGTCCACCGATTGCTGGTGTACATGTAGCAGGCGCCAGCCCGCAGGTTGATCGTCAGCGGAGACGTGTTTGTTGCCTGCGTTGAGATCAGGCTGTTGCGCATAGCCAGAAGCGCCGACGTATCGTCCGCTATGCAATTGCCGGCAGCGCCGAATTGCTCTGGAGTGACGACGGTTGGCGCCGAAGCGCCGTCACTCATTTTCCCGCGAGAGTCCAGTTCGATCCATTGTACCAGACGAGCAGCTTGAGGGCGCCCCCGCCTCCGGTCACATTCGTCCCGAATGTGGTGCAGGTGGTATCGGCGCAATTGGCTGCGAGTCCATCGGTCAGGTAAGTGACCGTTCCGGCCGTTGCCGTCGGCAATGAGGCGAAAGCAACGCCCGTCGAGAGATGCCCGAGGCCGCCCACCACGCCGTTGAAAGACGCCAGATTGTTGGCTGCGGTAGAGAGATTGAAATTTTGCGTGTTGCCGTTGTTCTGGAACTGCACAACCCCACTGGAGGAACTTGTCAGTTTGGTCCCATTACCCCAGATATAGGTTCCACCGTTAGGAATCTGGATGCTTCCATTGGCTCCGCCTAAAAGAATGGAAGATTGTACGGTAAAGACACCACCAACTGTAACTGCTCCAGACGCGCCAGCGGTCTTCGTCAGTCCGGCATCGCAGCCGGGCACGCCGTTGTTGTTGAACAGCACCCCCGTCGTCGATGTGCACCCTGAGATAACCGTAGAGCCGATGACGAGGGAGGAAGAGCCACCCATGGTCTGGGCATTGGCGGCGCCACACAGCAGGACCGCAAGGAAATAGAGAAACCAGCGCATGGCGGGCCTACTGAATCTTGTAGAAGACGACATTGACGGTCGCCGTGCCGCTCTGTGAGATCACCACGACGTTCGAGAGCGGATTGACCGTGGCGTAGTAGGGCACGTTCGTTGCGACGGGGATTCCGACCGATGTCGTCGGGTTGGTCCCGTCATCCCGGATGCGGATGGCGTTCGATTCCGGAACGATGAAGGCGTAGAACGCGCCAGCGGGAATGCCGCCGCTGCAAGTCGAGATCGAGACCGCGGTCGTTACCGAGAGTTGGCAATATCCGAGGCTGATGAGCGGGGACTGAAACGTCCAGGCCTTCATGGGAAGGGATTGCGCGAATGCCGCGCAGGTCATCCATAGCGCAGCGCCAATCGCGCCCGCGGCAGCGAGCCACTTTCGCATTTTCATGACTCCGTATTGGTCAGAGGAGTTCGAGGACCGTGAGCGATCCGGTTCCACCAGACGCGATGCCATTCCATCCGCAGTTATAGGAAATATTCGTATTGGGATCGGAGACGAACGGCACTTGCCCCCCAGGCAGAACAATGACGCCCTGGCCTGCAACGGCCGTCAGGTTCGAGGGGACGACGTAGAAGGTGATGTTCGTGGTCGGATTGACGAAGACGATCCCGCGCCGGTTCTGGTTTGCCCCGATGACCGCGACCGAGGCCGCGCCCACGCTCACGACGGAGGCAACGGGAGACGTGATCGGCACATTTATCCGCAACTGTGCGGTGGGGAGGGGTGCGTTGTAGGCGGTCATCACGTCACCCCATGATTTCTGAGAGCTCGACGGTCGAACCGCTGTTGGCGCTCGGATAAGTCAGCGTCGCGCCACCAGCAATCTTGCCCTGGAAATTGTAGGTGACCGCTGTAGTCACGCCAGGCGCATCCCAGGCGAGAATCGATGCGGGCACCGTCTGGCTCGCGCTGGTGCTGATGGGGTTTCCGATCAGCGTGCTCGACCTTGCGAATTGCAGGAATGCCAGCGCCGCTCCATTGGTCACGCTCCCATGAGAGAGCAGGCGGATGAGGTTGGGTGCAGACGTTGGCGTGATGGCACAGGTTTGACCACTAGAGAGGTCCGCAAACGTCGCGCTTGTGGTGGTGCCAGAGCTGGTGGTCGAACAGATCGGCGCGACCTGGACCACATCCCCAGGCTTGCGACATTGATTCGGAGACAGGCAGGACTGCAATGTCGTTGGCGCGCTCGCCCAGGTGCCGGCGGTAGCAAGTCCGGAGCCGTAATCGGCATAGCCGACGATGCGAATGGCGTCATTGCTGACAGCGGAGGCGGTATAGAGCGTCCCCGCAGATGTTGCCCCAGCGGTGATGCCGGTGCCGGCTTTCTGGATCGTCTCCCAGCCGGCGCAAGGATAGATAGCGCCCGTTGAAATCGAGCACGTCGCGACACCGAGAACAGGCGTCCCGGAATTGTAGGCGACGAATATCCAGACACGGAACGGGACGTTGCTCGAGGAGGTCCCGAGGCTCGCCCCGGACGGGATGGTGATGGAGAGCCCGCCGGCCGGGATTGCCCATTTACTCGCACCGGAGGTCAGCGTGGTGTCGCGGAACGACAGTTCGGGCGCATTGAGGACGATAGTGAGGGCGCTTGCACTTGCACTCGCCGACAACGACCCCTGCGAGGAATTGCAATCAAGCCACCACGTCCCGGTCGCGGAAGCGTTGGTGTAGACCCGGCACGTCGTCCCCTGCGGGATCGCGATACCGGTTCCAGATGCGACACCCTGGAAGTTGTCGGCCGCATCGGGTGTGACCGTGGCGACGCCGGCGAGGGCCTGCACCCAGAAGCCGAAGCCGTTGAAATAGGTGCTCGACGCCTTGCCCAGGGTATAGGTCAGGGGACCCGAGGCAATCCGCTGGGTGAGATGGAAATTACAGGTGACGGACTGGTTGGTGGAGTCCTGTGCCGTAGCCAGGACGACCCGGGCATTGCCGGAGCCGTCGTCCCCCAGCGATGGGCCCCCACAGGATCCTGAATTGATGTTCTCCACCGCCATGGAGCCGAGGCCGAAGGCGGTGCGGCCGGCGGAGAGCGAGGCAGCCCCGACCACGGGGGTCATCGCAGAGGAGATGACGCCAATCGGCGCCGTGGTGCACGCGATGAGACTGTTGCCGGTGGAGTCGAAGCATACCCCCTGCCCTGCCGCGGCTGCGGCTGCAGGAAGCGGATCCGGCGGCGTCGAATTGGTGATGTTGGCGACGATCGCCCGCGATGAGCGCTCGTTGATCTGCTGGCCCTGCATGACCCCGGTGTCGAGGCCAGTTTCGGCCCCCTTGCCGAGGATCGCGATCGAGGCCTGGTTCTGGAGGGTGATTGCCTGGGTGAGGGGCAGCGTGCGGTAGATGGTGAGCGTCGACCCGGCGGGGATCGGTGTTCCCGAGGGATTGTAGGTGACGGTGCCACCGAGGCCCCACAGCGCGCCCTGGACGGGGGCGTTGAGCGATATCTGGTATTGAGTGGCGCCGGAACCTTGCGTCAGGACGGTCTCGTTGCCCGAGGAATCCGTGAGGATGACGGTGATATAGTTCGCCGCCACCCCGATGAAGTTGAAGGTGAAAGCGGTTTGCGAGCCGTTGCCGAGCGCGATAGTCTTGTTCGTGCTGCTGTTGACGGTCGAGTCCGCCGGCGTCGCCAGAACGAGCGCGACAACAGCAAGCAGCGTGCAGAGGAATCTGCGCATTGAGGCCTCTTTTCAGTGAAATCGATCAGTGCGCGGGCGCGAGGCCCTTCTTGACCTTCTTCGCCTCGACGGCTTTGCGCTGGATGTCGTTCTCGCTGCCGTAGGCGTTCATCATCACGGTCTTCGCGGCCTGTTCGCGGGCCATGGTGATGAGTTTGTGCATGTGATCGGCGCGGGCGGCGGGAGCCATCTCATTGACGCCCGGCGTCTTCACGAAGTTGTCCAGCAGCATCTTGGCGGTGCGTCCGGCGATGCGCGCGAAGTCGTCGTGCTGCTGGTCGGTGAGTTCAACTCCGCGAATCTTGCGCGGGAACGGCGCCGACTTGAAGTGCAATTCGTCCATCATCCTCGCCACGGGATCGTTGGCGTAATTCTGCATCGCATTCGACGACGGGATCGGCTCGCCGAACTGATCGCGCCGCGGCATCAGGGATTGCGACCAGAACGGTATCTTGGCCTGTGCCTGCTTTTTGATTTCCTCGGAAAGCGAACTGGCGCGGGTCTCGCGCTGATAGGGATCGGCCAGCGGATTCGGAACGAAACCGAACAGTGTCGGCGTATGGGTCACTTGGCCCAATCCAATCGAAAACGGCACCCAGTTCGTGACCATGTTGGCGACGTAGTTGTCGCCGTACTCCTCATGATGAAACACGGCGTCGATCATGTCCTTGACACCGCGCAGCCAGGTGTCGTCGAGCACCGATTTTTCGAACGCGGAAATCCAGGAGGCGACGAGATTATGCTCCTTCTCGTTGCCCGGATCCGGAAATCCGTGCGTCGATTCGACGGCATTGGCAGCAATCGCCATCTGCATGCCGAGCATGCCGAGGCCTCGGTATGGAATCGTGACGTTGCCGATGGTGATGCTGTACGGGTTGTGCGTCAGGCGCCAGGCGCGCTGCTGCTGCGGATCGCTCGGGCCGGCGCCGGTCACGAGGCCTTCGGCGGCCATCTCTCCGACCATCCCCATCAACGCCGTGCTGGCGACAATGCTGGCCATCTGGGTATTGCGCGCCTCGACGCCGTTCTTGCCGGATATATTGTCCCGCACCTTCTGCATGAAGAGGCCGGCTGGCGTGTTCTCGATCGCCGATGATGCGATCTGGGTGTCGATCTTGGTGAACGGCAGGATCAGCTTGGTGACGATATTATGGTTGGCGAACCGGCCGATCTTGGATTCGAGGCTCGCGTAGTCCGCGGGCGCCATGTAGAGGTCTTTGCGTGCCACCTTTACGGCAGCGTCCATCATCTCCGGCGTCGGCCGGTTGCCGAGATCGGCGACCCGGTTGACGAAATCGGTCCCACTCAGCCCCTCGCGCATCGCCTGCCGGTAGGCGAGTTTTGCGATTTCCTGTTCGTAGCGCACTGCGCTCGAAAACCCGTGAATGGCCCCGACTGCTTTTCCTGGATAGCCGATCACCTGGCCGATCTTGCCCGGGATGGGCGGAACGACGGGCTGGGACTCGAACAGGCTGGGCGGTTGCTCGCCGGGAAGATGCGGCGTGTTGCCGGTGCGCCAGCCCTCCCCGGCCGCCTTCCATCCCTCGCGCGACCCCTTGGCGAGCGCATAGATTTCCGCCCCAGCCTCTCCGAAGAAGATGCGACGCTCGTCCTGCAGTCGCGCCAGGGTAGCCGCAGTATCGATGCCGGCGGCAACCAGCGTCTTGGTAGGAGCCCACAGCGCCGTCAGGACATTGCCGACAAAGTACCTCGTATGCGTGACTGGCCCGGAGATCAGTGAGTTGACGTAGTAGTAAAGGACCGCCTGCTTGATCTTGCCGTTCGCCGTGTCGTGCACTAACTGCGAAATCTGCCGCGGCGATGTCAGGTTCGAGCCAAACCGCGCCATGTCCTGCAATTGAAACAGCGTCCGCCCGGTGTTGGCCTTGAGCCAGTCATTGAGCGTCGCCGCCACGTCGCTGCCGGGAATCTCCTCTCGAAAGGCCCTCAAAGCCCGACCGGCCTCCGCCGTCGCCTGGGACACCTTCCCCTGGATCATCTCGTGGCGGGCGATGGCTTCGGCGAGTTTAACGGTCGCGTCGATATCGCCGTCCTTGGCGGCGATCATCGCATCGCGGACGGTCGTGGCAGACTGGACGAGCAGCCTTCTGGCGGCCCGGATTTCCTCTACGTTGAACGCTTCCCCGATCTTCTTGCGATCGAGCCATGCCGGGTCCATGCCCAAAGCATCGGCAAGCTCGATGGTCTGGCCATCGGAGAGAACGCCGCGGCGCTCTTCGAGGAAGTCGTTATTGTTGCGTGCGGCGGTCCGGATGACCGCATCCACGTCTTCGGGCTGGTTGAGCTTGTCGAGCCGGATGTTGCCGGCTTTGTCGATCAGCGGGGTTCCGGGGTTTCGGAATCTGAGGTTTGCGCCGGCGGGGACTTCTCCTGCGCCCGCTGATGTTCCAGCGCCTTCACCCGCAGCTTGATTTCCGCCCGGCAGGACTGCTCCAGCTTGTGGATCAGGTCCACTTTCTCCGCCGACTGGCCGGGGCGCATTGCCATCACGATCAGGTTGCGGAGCTCCTGCCTCGCGCCGTCGAGTTTCATCTGCAACGTCTTTAAGTCTGGCATTCTCTTCATCTACCAGATTTGAGGCCGCTGCGCTATCTCGTTCGGCTTGGATATCTTCCGCCACGGGATGGGCGCGCTCGTGTGGAGTAGCTTCCGCGCGGGCCGCGTGCTCTTCGGCAAAGCCGGGGATGGTTTCCCGCTCCGGAGCGATCACTGTCCGTTCCGGCTCCGTGGCCAGCATCCGGTCGAATACGGCCCGGATGTCATCATTGATAGGCGACTTGAGCGCGAGAACGGTCTTGTAGATGCTGGTCAGCCACGCCTTGAACTGGGCGAAGACGCGGGCCAGGGCCTTCGAGGGCGCGACGCCTTCCATGAGGTAGGTCTCAAACCCGCGGGCGAACTTCTCATGGGCGGCGCGAGCCTTCTTGCCGCGTTCTCCCGGCCATCCGGTGTTGAGGTCTTCGTGGCTTTCGATGCCGAGCCAATCGCGGACGGTCTTGGCGTCGGCTTTCACGTCTTCGGGCGCGGCCTCATGGGCGGCGTCGCGCATCATCTGTTCGAGGAAATCGTGCCCCGATTCGTGCAGGAAGGTCGAGGCGTTGGCGTCCTTGGCGAGCTTGAGGAGTCCGGGCTTGCCTTCGCCGCGGGGGAGGAAAGAGCCGAGGGCGTGCTGGAAAAGCTCGCTCGGCTCCTCGCCCGCAAGATACGCCCCGCGCTCCGGCTCGCCCTGCTCCTCGAACCATTCATTGGCCTTCTTCGCGCCCGGAAACTTGCGCTTGTTCCCCGTGAGGTACTTTTCCTCGAAAGCCTTCTCGAATTCCGGTTGGCTGCCGAACTTGTAGTCCTCCGGGTTGATCTGCTTGGTGAAGTCGCGCGTCTTGTTCCATGCGCGCACTTCTTTCACCCAGGTTGCGTTTGGAACGTCGTTATAGTCGAGATCGGGGCCATGCTGGGTCCACTCGTTGCGCAGGACGGCTTCCTGCATGTCCTTTGTGGATACGATGCGCGGACCGTTGGCTTGGAACAACTCCCTCTGCTTCGCCTCATCCGAGAATAGCCCGATGTCCATCGGCTTCTGCGCAACACCCGGCTTCATCGGTTCGGCCGCACGCCGCTTCGCAAGATCGGATTCGCTGATGCGCTCGGTGCCGGGGAGGTTGGTCTGGCCTTCGCCTTCGCGTTCGGTGAATAGGTTGGGGCCGGGCGGGGCGGGGCGGCGCTGGAAAAACTCGCCCGACGCCATGAACGCCAGATCGTCCTTCGTCAGCAGTGAGCCGTCGGCCTGTTCGACGCCGGCCTCGGTCTGCGCTTCGTGCCACGCCTTTTCGAGGTCGGCGCGGTCCTCTTTCGACATGCTGCGGTATTGCTCGGCGGCCGAAACGAACTTGGGGGCTGAGGCGCCCTCGTTGCGGCGCGCGGCGGCGGCTTCCTTGCCTGCGGCCATGCGCTGCTGGAAATCATCGAGGGCGCGGGCCATCGTCGCCGGATTGGCGGCCCGCGCCACCTTGCGCCGTATCTCCATGGCGCGGATTTCCGCACCCTCGCGGCGGTACAGTTCCTCCGGCGTCCCGAGCGCGCCCTTCATGCGCTCGGCCCGGGCGATGTAGCGGGCGGCGGTCAATTGGGCGGCGGCGGCGGCTTCCTCGGGCGGGCGCCCGGCGCGGACAAGCTGGGCACCGACATCGTGCGCAATGGTGGCGCGCTGGTCTTCGATCGACTTGGAGGCTACCCCTTCCGCGGCACGTTCGGATGCAACTTGTGCCGCGCCAGGTTCAGCTTCTCTGGCTGGCGCGGCTTCTCCGGCCGGTGGTGCGGCTTCGGCCGGTGCCGTCCCGGCCACTTCGCTTGCGTTTGCGGGTTGGGTGGGTTGTTCGGCTGGTCCGCCATTGGCTTCCTCTGCCTTGCGGTAGGCGTCCTTGACGCTCGCGGACATCTCGACGAGCCGCGCTTCGGTCTCTTTCAGGTTGATGGCGGCGTTGGCGGGAATGGATTCTCCGCTCTCGAACGCCCTTCGCAGGATATCGCGGCGCTTGGTGAGCGCGTCGTATTCCTCGAACAGCTTGGGTTCGATCGCTCGGGCGGCGGCGTGCAAGTCGGGAGCGGCTGCCTGCGCCGCCTCGGGTATCGGAGGCATCCCCGGAACATCGTGCTCGACCGGGACAAGCCCCTTCCATCCGGCCTCGCCCTCCGGGCCGATGACGCCGAGGTCGCGGGCTTCGGCGAGAGGCGGGGGCACGAAGCCTTCAAGAATGCGCCGATTCCTCGCAGCCTCCTCTCTTGACAAGAACCGGACCGAGATGGGGCCGCCCTCTGCCTTCGATGCCCTGGCGCTGGCTACTTTGGCGGTTTCAACCGCCGTGCGCTCAGCCATCAATCCCTTCCCGTATGTTTTGGCACTTGGGACATAGGGCCTGAAATTGAAGTCCGGGATGGCCTGCGGCACCGACGCGATTTCGCGGGCTAGTTGACTCGGCTTTCCGAGCCCGACCGCCTCCATGCCCTTTTCGAGGGCCGTACCTTTGGTCTGCTCTCCCGCCTCAACGACGGCTTCCTGCGCCCCATGGAACAGCGCCGGGATTCCGTACATCGCGGTATTGACCGCAACCGCCCCTGACCGCAGCAGTGTCTCCGCATTAGCCTTCAAAAGGCTGTGCTGGCCCGCCACGTAATCGTTGAAGACGCCCTTCTTGCGAAGATGGTCCTTGGTTTCGTCCGACATGCCCCATTTGCTGGCGTCTTCGTAAACCGAGGCTCCAAAGGCATGCATGATGCGGGCGAGCGAGGAATGCTTGGTGTCTCCGAATATCCAGTCTCCGACCGGACCCGGCGCGATGGCTCCGGTCAGCGGGCGCTTCGGAGGCGTTTCGGGAAACGGTTCGTGCTGGTCCTCGGGAAACGGGTCGTGCTGTTCCGGCTGAGCGCCGCCCATCGATGCCGGCATGGCCGGCACTGGCATAAGAGCGCCGTTGTCCTCGAACGCGCGGTCGGTCATTGCGAGACCGGAACCTGCGGGCCTGCCGCGGGTGCAGCCGTGATCCAGCCGCGCTCACGCCCGATCCGGTTTGCCTCGGCGCCGGTGATCTTGCCGGCATCAACCGCGGCCTTGAGGTCCGCATAGGCCCCGATCTTGCTGGCATCGAACGGCGGCGCCGGCGGCGCGGAACTGAAGACATGGCCGATGGCGCTCGCCACGCTTGAGAAGAACCCCGGTGGCTGGTCCTGCACCTTGTCGGCGAATGCCTGCGCGGGCGTCGGTTTGAACCGATCGATCAACTTGCCGATGTAGTCCGGGCTCTCGGGATTGAGCAATTGCTGCGGCGTCTTTCCGGCCTTCTTGCCTTCGTCGTAAGCAGCGAAGGCTGCCGCCTGGAACTTGAGATACCGATCCTGGCCCTTTGGATCGGGTATTTTCAGTTCCTCATTTTCAAAAGTGATTTGCGGCTTGGCGACGTGCTCGAAGAATTGCTTCTTCATCTGCGCTTCGGCGTCACCCTCTGGCGTGCCCCTCTCCTGGATCATCTTCACCGCACGCTCGTAGCCCGGAAGCGTCAACTGCTTTCCGACCAGGGGCACGAGCTTGTTCGGATCGGTGATCCGTCCGGGATCTCCGGGATCGGCGTGGATGGCGCGGAACACTTCCAGGAAGCCGGGGCCGAGTGTCTTGTCCATGCCGCGGCCTTGGGCGGCAGTGTTCAACTGCGAAATCATGCGCTCGATGCCTTGCGGCGTCAGCGCCTTGTTGTTCACGATATCCATCTGGGTCACAGTCGGATGATCGCTCCAGATGTTGCGCAGGATGGCGTCTTCTGCACCGTCGTTCGCCTGCTTCCTGGCTTGCTCCTCCAGCTTACGGGCGCGCTCCTCATCAGCCGCCTGCCCGTGCTCGACCTCGTACATCTTGGTCGCATGCGCAAAGGCTTCCTGCTGCGCCTGGGGATGGTCGATCAGGTAGGGGTCGTCCCTGATCTGGGCCATGACCTTGGCCTTGTCGGGAAGCTGGTCGGCCTGGATGGCAGCCACGGCCGCGCCGCGATTGAGGGGCACGACATTATTGCCGCCGACGCTTGCCGGCACCACGTCATTCGCTGCGGGCGCGCCACCGCTGTAGAAGCGCTCGGTCCATAGCCGCACGAAATCCCCGCCGGTCACTGTGTTCACGCCACCGGGGAACTGCGCCTTCATTGCCGGTGTCATGTTGCCCCAGATGGCGCGCCTGGCCCAATCGTCGCCCTTCTGGCGGCCCTCCCCGGTCGCGGCCATGTTCTCCCAGGCCGGACGGTCGGGGTGGCCGAGCTGCATCACGGCACCGCCCAAGCCCTGCTGGTGGGCGAGGTAGTATTCCGACCCGCGGGGCTCACGTCCGAGCACACGGAACAACTGGTCCCGGTTCTCTTCGTTCTCCTTGCCGAGTGCCCGGGTCTGCGCACCGACATCGGTGCGGTTGGCGTCGGTGATGCCGTATTTGGCCTCCTCGCGGGGACCGAACTGCCCGAGGCCCCTATTCGATCCTGTGACCGCATTCGGGTTGTTGTTGGACTCGATCTGGAATACCCGCGAGGAATACCCAGGAGGGAGCCCATAGGGCCGCTCCAAGTAGGTATCGGCGATGCGCCGCCCATCGAACTTGCTTGCGGGAACCCGGAGGAACCGGTCCACCTGGACGCGGCTCGCCGCATCCATCTTGTCCTCCTGGGAATGGTAGAAGTCGATCGCGCGTTTTACGCTCGCTGGCGTTCCGTCCGACACCATGCTCTCGACGATGTGCTGTACGTTCTTGCCGCGGTTCTCGGCGATCTTCTGGTCGAACGCAGGACCGGAGAGACCTTCGCGCGTCCAGTGATTGCGGGATTCCTGGTCGGACTGGAACAGGTTGGTGGAGACGTTGTAGTCACGCGCGAGATTTGGCTCGGTGCTCCGGCTGGCGAACAGCGCCGCCGTGCTGCCGTAGCTCTCGGCGCCCTCTTTCGCCGTGGTCCGTTCCCATGCGTCACTTTGAGTCGCGGCATGGTGCGACCCGAGCGCATAGAAGCGATCCATCTGCGACCGCGTCTCGCGATCAAGCAGGCTTTGCTCATAAGGATTGCGGGTCTGGCCGCGGGTCTCTTCATAGAGAGAGTTGAGATCGTTTTTGTATTTCTGAAGACCGTTCTTGGCGTCGAGCCCCTTGGTCTCCAGATAGGATTCGGTCAGGTCCCCGGCTTGATTATTGAAATGAGTGTTCTGCTGGGCGACGTTGGTCTGGCTGTCCAGGCGCTCTTTTGAGAATTCCGCCTGGAACGCAACATCCCCCGCGTGCTCGACATCCTTCCCGAAGCCCTCGACTGCCTGTGCGACCCGTCCGCCGAATGCCCCCGGCCGCGCATCGACGCGCAGGAAGTCGTTCCCCGGCGCTCCCCGAGGGGCGACGGTCGGATAGGGCTCGTAATCGAATGCGTATCCCGGCATCACCCACCCTGCCTGAACTGCGCATACTGCCCACCCGCCGTGCTCGCGCCAGAAAGCAACGAGCCCGCCGCCCCGATATCGCCCGCGGTTTCGGCCTGTTCACCCTCGGCGATATCGAGGTTCGCCTGCGCGATGTCACTGGTTGCGGCGACCTCCTGGCCGTACGCCTCTTTCGCCGCATTGGAGCGGATCGTCAGCGCATCTGACAGCCCGAGCATTTCCGTGCCGGCGCGAACATCAGCCGCGCTGCCCGTATTGACCGAGACGCCAGCAGCACCCTGCCGGGCCGCCTCGCCCGCGACCCGCGCGCGAGTCTGCAAGCCCTTCGCCGAAGCCGCGGCATCGCCGGCCTGGATGTCCCATTGCGCATTGCGCCGGGCGATCAGCGCGTTGTTCTCGGCGACCTGGGCCTGATAGGCCATGGCCGCCTTGGTGGCCTGCCCGCCTTCCCAGGAGCCGAAGGCCTTGACGCCACCCGCGGCAACGGTCGTTCCGAGTATGGCCATGGAGACAGGATCAATGCCCACTATCCGCGCTCCATCGTGAACTTGCGGCACAAGGCTCCATTAGGACCGCAGGGTGCGGGATCGGACAGCGCGAACCCAAGCACCTCGAGAAACCGGCAGGCCCGCGTATATTTCGCGAGGACGTGGTTCTCCAGGCGCGACTTGTGCCGGAGCATCAGCACCACCTCACGCTTTGCCTCACGCAGGAAGGCAACCGGCGCTTTCTCGATCGGAGGAGCCGTCAGCAGCCAGGGATACCCGACCGCGCCGAGCATCGAGCCGCCCAGGCCCCACATCGCCGCGATCTCGCCGTTGACAAAGGCCGTCCTGCGGAAGATCGCGTTCCGATATGAGGTCCGCAGCGCCGTGATCGGCGTCAAACCCATCTCCGTCACCTCGATACGGTCATCCTCACGCAGATTGCGGGCGAGCGCGTAGACGTCGGCGATGTCCGCGGGGCGGATTTCAATCTTGGGTGAGATTGTCAACGACCCTTATCGGGACGCCGCGATATGATACGTCCGCTACGCCCGCATAGTCATTGAAAGTCAGCAGCACGTTCCTGTCGCGGATCGCCTCTATTGGATACCTGCAGCGAGTGGTACGCGGGCGCCCCGTTGGCGCAGCGACCATTGCCGCTTTTGCCAATTCAGGCAATTCAGGCAACGCTGCCGCCGCACCGAAGATGAATCCGAAGAATGAGCGTCGAGTAGCCATTCTTATCCTCCCTACTCGCCAGGGCTCCACGTCGGGACCAACGCGAGCACATTCATGGGAAACGGCTTCGTCTGCTGCGCCGCCACCATGCCCGGGCTCGCCTCCCATCCATTCCATGATTGCCAGTCATCGTCCACGTTGACATATTTATCCCCCGTAAAGAGCGGGAGTGCGGCGGAGGGAACGTTGGATTGCGGCACTTCCTGGATGTCGACGAGATTGGTCCAAGGCACTTCCTGCTGAAAGTCGAGGGCGGAAGCCACTGGCTGGTTGGCGCCGACCTGAACCCCGCGGCTCTTTTCCAATCGGATCGTTGCACCGTTGATCTTCTTGCGCTTGCCCTGGATGGTGCCCATGGACTGCATCTCCAGGTGCATCGCCTGCAACTGGGCAATGAAGGGCAGCCCGATGGTGACCGCGCTCGCGGGCGCCGGGAGCGTCACCGTGCCATTGGTCACGGTGGTCAAGGGAATCTCGGAACCATCGGCAATGCCGTACACCTGCATGCCTTCGAGGTGGAACAGGTTGGTAATCTCCGACACCGGGGTAGTGATGCTCCAGGTCCCCGGTGGCGCTGGAACTGGAAGCAGGTTCGGATCATTGGGGATGGTTTGAAGAATCGGCGCCGTGATCGAGGCGAGGACCTGCGATGGATTTGCCACCGAGGAAACGACGGCCTGACCACCTCCGATCCGAATCACATCTCCCGCCACGGTGTCGGCGAACACCGGCTGATCGGCATTGAAGGCGACGTTCTGCGACACGAAGGGGACGAGCGTTCCCCCGGCTCCATTCGGGTCGCTGATGGTGACATAGGTTCCCGGCGAGTAGCCTTCGCCTTGGGAAACGATGGTGAATCCCGTGAGCACGCCGCCGGACTGCGTGAGCGTGATGACGGCACCCGAGCCGGTGCCCTGGGGATCGATGACTTGTGCCGCGGGATCGGTGTAGCCCTGCCCGGTGGTGGCGAGATAACCCCCGGTGATGTCCCCGGGACCTTCGGCCGCCATGGCGGACAGCGTTGCATTGGGCGTCGGCTGAGCAAGAGACAGGCCGGCATCCACGCACCATGGATCTTCCGGCCCGAACCACAGCCGGTCGTCCATGCGTTCGATGTAGTACACCCACTGAGCGGGCCCGGGGATGTAGCGCTTGATCACAAAATACGGCGCATTCACCGGCGGCTCGGTCGCGACCTCATTGCCGACGACGAGGCCGTTGGTGTCATGCCTGGCCCAGCCCTTGAGCTTTTCTTCCTTGTCATAGGTGAACGACAGGAACTTCCCATCGCTGCGGGTCGCCCAGACGATCTTCCACGGGATCTGCGCCCAAGCCCAGGACACCAACGTAAAACCATCGAAGAGGTGATTGGACAGCACCGTCACGTCTTCGCCGGCATAGATATTGTTGAAGAAGTTGTACTGGAGGTCGCGGACGGTGTAGCCGAGCTGCTGGACGTAGAGGATATCGTAGTTGATCCGGAGCGGCTTCACGGTGGGAGAGTAGCCGTTCGATTCCTGGGGCTGCGCGCTCTCCGAGGCCGGCGTCAGAGGAGACCCCGCACCACCGGCACCGGCGACCTGCCAGGTGTCCAACCCCGTACCGGCCAACAGTCCGCCTGGCATGGGGGTGAGCCACTGGACGCCGTTGACCTGGGTGCCCCATGGGGTGAGCGTGACCGCATCGTCATCTACCGGTGGGGTAGATGCATCGAAGTTCGTGTAAGCCCCGGTCTTCGAGGTCCAGAGCGTGTCCGGGTTGTTGATACTGTCAGCGTAGACCCGGCGCTGCTGGAAATAGTCTGCGACAGACGGATAGGTCCCGGTCTGCGGCCCGATGTCTGGCGTGAAGGCGGCACCCGTACCACCGCCGCCATCCGCGATCAGAATCGTGTCCGTGTCGACGTAGCCTTGGCCGCCGTTCTGCACGATGATGGCGACCACTGCGCCGGACACGACGACAGGCGCCAGCACGGCACCGGAGCCGGTTGCGCTGACCATGATCGCCGTGGTCGAGGCCTGGACATAGCCGGAGCCACCAGCGGTTTCCGTCGCGCTGATGACCTGCCCGCGCGCGAACGGATCGAGATGGAGCGGAGGCGACTTCACGGGATCGTTGAGGATGTTGGTGTTGACGAACTGCGTCCCGAAGGCGGAGCCGAGGTAACCGAACGCCGCCCCCACGGGGACCGGCGTATCGTATGAGGGGGGCGCTTGGTACACGTTGTAATAGGCCGCCCCGATCACCGAGGCCCAGGTGATCGTGTGTGATCCCTGCACAAGAGAAATGTTGTTGGAATTGGTTATGTAGGCGATGGGCGAGGCAATCGACTCTTCGCCCGTGGTTCGATCGACGGCGGTGACGCAATAGGCAAATTGGGTGGAAACGGTGGCAGTGACCGAGGTGGTCGCGGTGCATGTAGCCGGCGCATCGATGCCCGCAGCGAACGTGGTCTGCGTGAACGTCCAGCTGTTCGCAGCGAGCCGCGCGAGATCGATCGGCGGGTATTCCGTCCCGGTCTGCTGGTTGACACAGCACAAACTCATCACGTCGGCTGACTGCACGACCTTGAGGTAAGGCAGGTCTGCGAGTGTATAGGGCGAATCGTAGCTCGTGAATACCCGCGAGAATGTCCCGCCCGAGCTGTACGCGCCGTACGCCGACGAATTGACCGCATTCCCGAAGGTGTCCGTCAGGGTGAACGTGCTTGCGGTCGCGTTCTGGACGATGAAGGTGCGCGAATTGATCTGCGTGATGCCGACGAAGCCGGCCGCAAACACCCAATCACCGTTAGCAAAGCCATGGGCTGGGGCGGTTGCAACGGCCGGGTTGGCATTGGTAACCCCCGTCGCCGCCACTGGGCTTTCCAGCACGTAACCGCCATTTGCGATCACACGCATGTAGGTCGCGCCGAGAGCGTTGGCGCCGAACTCCAGCAGATAGGATTGGAAGATCGAGAACTGAAATCTGACCAGCTTCGGCGGAATGGAAGATGGCGAAGCAGGCGTCAGAGATTGCCCGACCCACATCGTTCCGGCTCGGGAAGAAGCCGGACCGCGATAGGAGACGAAGCAGTTCCGCATGACGGACGCGCCGCCGTAGAACCATTCGCCGTCGGTTCTGCCCCACAGGGATGGGGACAGCTCGCCCTTGTTGAAAGTCGGCTTGATCGAGGTGATGGGCATCAGTACGACACGCCGTCTGGATAGCCGATCGATTGCCAGCCGGCAATGAATGGGCCGCCGCCCCATCCAGCGCTGCCCCAGCCCCAACCAGAGCCGGTGTTGCGCACCAGCATCCAATCAGGGATGTAGTCGACGGCGGTGATCCCCTCATTCCCGTCCGATGCGCGCGCCGAATTGATGAGCCCAACGGCAAGCTGAATACGCATCTGCATCAGAGCTTTGTCGCCCGAGATCGGAAGGCAGAACCACGCCGCGAGAGTCCCGATCACCGCATTCTGCAACGCAGAATCCCACAAATCCGGATTTGCGATGCGCCCGGTGTAGACCGCTTGTGCCTTGCAAGCGTTGGACAATATCACTTTGATCTGATTGCCATCCGCATCGGTATCGATCGACGGCACGAACGGCATCGATGTATTGACCAGGGGCTGATTGGAGATACCCACGTTGGTCATGAGCGGCGCCTGACCGGGGATCGGCAGATTCGGCCGCGGGATGACGAAGCGCGTCAGCAGACAGTCGTTCGGGTACGCATAGCTGTAGCGCCACGGAACGGGCGGCGTCGGATTGAGATTGCCATTGGAATCATAGCCGGAGGGATTCTCCGGTGTTCCCACGGCCGCCTTGAGCAGGGTCAGTTCCCGTTGTAGCCGTGCCGAATTCCAATGCGCGGCACGAAACACCGCATCGACCTGTGTCTGATAGGTGCGGCTCGCGACTTGGGCGGCGGTGTTGTTCGGAGGCGATGGCGGGTTGATGCCGGTCACGCTCGTCCGCGCCGAAATTTGGTCTAAGGCCATGTTGACCAAATCGACTGCGCTTGTCACCGCTTCGGCCTATATCCGGATTTCAGCAAAGAGCACGGCACCCGAGGCACAGGCGCAGAGGGTGATCGATAGGATTCGTGATCTTCATAACTACGGCCGCACCAAACGCACGGACCGCACTCTGCCGCCTGCAACACAGGTAGCATTGCAGGGACGCATTCGACATTTGGTGAATCTGGGGAGGTCAATAGCTTCACGCCGGGTCTTCCGTCTTCACGATCGAGCACGTCGCTTGAAACTCGAAATGCCCGTCGATCTCCTGGGCCTTGTCGACGGCATGCTGCGCCGCTGTCCAACACGTCGTGAGGTCGGGCTGGACCTTGTTGACGAGGGTGACGGGCTCCTCGCCCATCATCTGCAACATCACGATCAGCCATACCACCATCAGAAAATCTCCGGGAAGCCCGCCATGAGCAGCGCGACGAAAAACAGGCCGAACATCGCGTCTATGCTCACTCGATCACTTCGTACAGCGGCACGTCCTTGAGACCGCCCGCTTGATTGATGTGATCGACGATCTGCGCTCCATGATTGGCTGCGCACACGGTCTTGTGCGGCCCGATCTCGCCGGGCTGCAGGGTGAACACGTATCCGGGCTCGCGCACCTCGCCGTGCATCTGGGCGCGCTGCAACAGGCGGCAGCGCTGCGGCTTCGGTTCGGACTTACTCGTCGTCTTCGTCGGGTTCATCGTGATCTCCATACCACCGCTCGGCGCGGTTATCGGGTGAACCTGGGACGCCCATGCGCCTGATCTGCAGCTCGACGCAGCAGCGCTTTCCGCCCTCTGCGCTCTCGCTCATGCTGGCGCTGGTCACCATCGCCTCACAGCAGATGTGAACCATCTCTCCAACTGCTGGGAGGTCGCCGTCGAGGCCGAGCTTCTTGAGCTGATCGTCCTCGAGGCGGATGCAGCAGCCCCATGGATAGCGCGGGCCGGAGGACGGCTGCGGCGTCGATTCCATCTTCGTCGACTCGGCCGGCATGGCCATGTCAACGAGGGGTGCGTGCATGTCGGCCATGGCATCAGCCCGCGTTGGCGCCGGAGACCGCAGGCGGCGTGCCCGCCGCAGCGCCGGCAGCAGCGTTGTTCATGGCTGCGGGTTCTGCCGTGCCCCCAGGGGTGCCGGGACCAGCTTCCATCTCGGAGGCCTGCCGAGATGCCATCTGTTCCATTTCGGCCTCATGCTGCTTGTGCATGTCGTCGCGCGCCTTGGCGTGACGCTGATGGGCCTCGCCGCGCTCGCGGCCGTGGCGCTCGTGCATGCCTTCCGGCTTGCCTTCGCCGTGGCCATCCTTGCCCTTCTTCTTGTCCCAATAGTGTTCCTTGGCGGCCATGATCATCCCTTTCCGTACCAGTTCCGCTTCTTGTGCATTCCGATCAGCGTTTCCGCGAGGCGTGCTTGCTTGCCGGTCTTGCCGCTGTCGCCTGCGTGCTCGGCTGCGAACTGGCGTGTGGATTCGCCGGCGGCTTCGGCTTTCTTCTTGAGCGCGCCTGGATGCTTAATCGCGCCGGCAATCCATTTCTTCGATTTGGCCATGGTCCCTACTCCGGAAGAAACCCAACGCGATCTCGAACGCGAAAAATTCGTCGGCCGCGCTCGTCCAATAAACCGGTATCCGTCACATCATCGGTGGCTATTACATCGATGGCCTCAGGGGAGACCTTCTGTTCCCATGCCGCGTCGTCCGCGATATATCCGCGCGTCAGATATTTCATTTTTTGTCGTACCACTTCGCGGACCTCGAGCGCGGCTTCTTCTTCTCGGGCAGTTTCCCGCCGGGGTCGGCGTCGGCGAATTCCTTGCCGACCGACTTCGGGATGCCCAGCGTGGACTTGCCTGCGGCAGCCGCAAACATGGCTCTGCGTTGCGCTTCCGATACGGCCGGCATGGCTACTGCTGATAGCCGTAGGAGTTCACATCGACCGCCGATGCGGTGCCGTCCGCAGTCGTGGTCACGGTGATCGCTGTGTTGGCAGCGCTCGCGGGGATGCAGGGACTGTAGTTGTGCGTGATGGAAGCGCCAGAGGCGGCAGAGGCGAGCTGATAGACCATCGACGATCCGATGAGCCCCGCAACGGTGATCGGGCCGACCGCAGCAGTGCCACCGATAGCCGAAACATTCCAACCGCAGATGTATGTGGTCTTATTTGTCACGGCCGCGAGCGTGCCCACCACGGCGCCCGTGGTGCCCGTCGAGTTACCGGTGATGACGGTTTGAGCCAGAGGCCCATAGGCGGAGGGTCCTGGCGGGTTGACCTGCGCCAGGAGTGTTCCGAGCGCGCCCGCACCGAACAGGGCGGCGAGACCACAAGCAATCAGCATTCTTCGCATCGAGATTGTCCTTCTCAGTGAAACCGCGGCGCCGGTCCGAGCTTGGCGGGACGCGATCGCGCATCCTTCGGCTTCGGGCGCCGGGCAAGATAATTCGCGATCGATAGCAGCGTCAGCACCATCAGCTTGTCATCGCCAAACCCGGTGTGGCAGAGCCAGTCCTTGAAGCCTGGAATCAAGCCATCGAGCGCGACCGCGACCGGCGTCGCCACCGCCATGGCGGCCTCATGGTCCTTGCCGAAATGGCGCAGCAACTCGTCGGGTCCGCCGCCGCGGGGCACCCGGGCCTCCAGCGTCAATTCCATGTTGCGTTTGATCGCGGGCGTCATCGCCGCGGCAATCGTAAGCAGACGCGGGATCGGATCGGCAATGATCATGGTGACGCTCTCAGGATGCGGGATGGAAGCGCGGTCTGCCCCATCGAATGCTCATAGGAGATCGCAGCCGCGGCCGGATTGAACGGGATGTCGAGCGCTTGCCGGATGTCTCGCTCAAGCTGATCGCGAAGTCGGACAATGGCCCCGCTCGAAAGATGATCCGTGAAGACGTGAGAAACATATCCGTCGTCAGGTGATCCTTTGTAGTAGTCCGCCACGGCGGCGTAATCCAACTCGAACTGGTGTAGACGATCGCCAGACCGGGCGCCGTAAGTGAAAACTCCATCGCCGCGGTCCTCCGCATCGTCGTAATAGGGCGATCCCGGATAAGGCGTGATCACCGTTACATCGAAATCGTCCGGTTTCTCGTCGATCAGCCACGCCTTGGTTTCGGCGACGGTCGCTTCGGACTCTCCGGGGTGCCCCAAGCTCATGAGCGCCTTGACCTTCAGGCCGTGTCGCCTGGCAATGTCCATGCAGCGCGAATTGTCATCCTGCGTGGCCTTCTTCTGGATGTTGTCAAGAATGCGTGGAGAGCCTGACTCAAAACCCACAAGTATCCATCGGAAGCCAGCGTGGACCATAGCTTTTGCTTGATCGTCGGTGAAAAGCTCCGCCTTGATGAAGCCCCGGAGCCTCCAGTCATCACCCGCATCGGCGATCTTCTCCATCAATTCGATCATGCCGCGGTTCACGTTCAATTCGTCGTCGTAGAACATGAAGCCGCGGATGCCGTAGGTGGCCCGCATGTGCACCATCTCGGCGACGATGTTGTCGGCTGAGCGCATGCGAATGTGGCGGAGCATCGGGGAGTGGCGGCCAGCGCAGAACCCGCAGCCGAATGGACATCCGAGTTGAGCGATCAAAGAGAGGGCGGGGACACCATCGACTTGGTAGCGATAAGAGCCAACATCCACAAGGTGTCGCGCGGGCCATGCCGTTTCATTGAGGCCCGCATCACTCAGAAAATATGGTGATCGGCGGCCATCTGCGTCAATTCTGGCGGGGGCGCCGAGTTCAATCGCTTCAAGAATCGCTTTCTCTCCATCGCCGGCCACGATGCAGTCAAAGCAATCAGCCATGCGCGCAAGGGCTCTAGTCGCACGGCCGGGCGCTTTCTCACGCTTTTGGGCAGCGTAGACAAGTGTTGCGTGCGGGCCGCCGAGTATGATGCGAGCGCCAGGAGAGACGGAATGAATCGTGTCTGCAATCCGTACGGCGGCGGGGAACTGCGGAGTCGTGGCCGTAACTCCATAACACGTGGCACCCTTGTTCTTGGCGTGCTGCGCGACAATTTCCTCATAGTTCGAATATCCCGAGAGGTCCATTACTTCGACCGGCACGCCGGCCTTTTCCAGTGCTGCCGCCACTTTCAGGATGCCGAGCGGCATGAAGACACGCTCGTCCAAGAGAAAGGGCGACGGCGGAATGATCAGGCAGACCCTGGGATGTCCCACGGCACCGCATGCTGTCCGAGGTGGCAGACTTCCTTGGTAAGGTCGAGGTCGCACCACACCTTGAGGCCGGCCTTCTCCGCCTGGTCGCAGAAGTGCCAGTCCTCGGTCCCGAAATCATTCGGCTCGTAATGCCGCTTGAACCACGGGCGCTTGATGGTGAAGAACACGCGGCGGCGCACCAGCAGCAGACCGAGACCGAGCATGCGGTACGGTGCCAGCCCGGAACCGGTCGGTTCGAACCCGGTGTCAGGATGACCAATGATGCTGTAGGGAGGCGCCCGCTTGCGGTAGTCCGCGCCGACGATATCCTTGTCGTGCGCAATCAGGCGGTCGAGCGCATTGCCTGGAAAGGTCATGTCGGAGTCGATGAACAGCACCCAGTCGGCGCCGTGCTCGATCACGATCTTGGCTGTCTCATTACGGGACTGCGCAGGGTCCTGTCCGCTGCGAAACGCCGGCATCAGGTTTGCGCTGCGTGTCGCGATTCCCATGCAGAACAGCGAAAAGGCGGTCATCAGCTGAACCTGGTCGCCCGCCGGCACACAAACCGCCGCGATCGGCTTGTCGGTCGGCGGGCGCGCGACCCATTGGCCCTGGGTCAGCACCTTGCCGTCGTAGTCATGGGGCTTCATGCCGGTTCCTTTATGAAAGCCGGCATGAATAGTCTCGGCGCTTGCCGATAACTTGCCAGCTAGTTAGAGCGGCCACTCCGCCCAGTCGAGCGCCGGCACCATCGCCTGCGTCTGGACAGGGTTAGACCAATAATGCGCGACGGCGCCCTGGCCGAGGATGAGCTTGCCGTCGAAGTCGTAGTGGTTGCTGTCGGCGGTGTCCGCGGTGGTCTGGATCTGGAACATCGGCCACAGCACGGTGATGGCAGTGATGGTAGCGGATGAATAGAGCTTCGCCTGATTGACGCCGCCGCCGCCGATCAGGCCAGCGACCACGGTCGAGGTGATCTGGGTCGTCGCGGTCGGGGTCTGGACGTTGCAGGCAAGACCCACGGTTCCGATGACCGAGGTGGTGCCGAGCATGCCGAGGTCGGCGCTGATGATCTCGACGTTGACGCCGGACCCGAGCGGGTTGGCGAGCAGAAATGTCGTCGAGGTGGTGGAATCACGGGCAAGCGTGACACCGGCCGCAGCCGACGCGCCGTGGAAGACGCGACCGCGATATGCGGCGGTGTACCACTTCCCGTGGAGTTCGGCGACGATGCCCTCGGCCGCCTTGCCGCCGAGCTGGTAGGGGGTGGCGCCATCAGCATTTGAAGTGGTGGACGGTGCCCCGACTTGGACTTGATTGATAGCCATGGATCGATTCCTTTGTGGCTGGGAATCGCGCGATGGCCCTTCGTTGCTGCGAAGAGGTACGGATTTACAACTCGGTTACAACTGAAACCCTTACTCTGAAGGCGTACAAGATCGAGGCTTACAACGAGCCCGTCGAGAGGTTGGTATCCCACGCCGCATCGGCGCGGAGTTGATCGAGGTCCGGTATGCTCTTTGGACCATCAAACACGAGAGCCGCCGCAATGCGCGACAGCAATTCCGTCATCACACGCAGTTCACAGAGAATGGCGTTCTGCGGCGGCATGCCGGCGCCGTCTGCCACCGTGATCGGATTGATGGTGACCTGCGCCCATGTCGGGGGCGCAGAGGCGCCAAATCCCGGCATCAGGGTCGGGATGCCGTCCGTGGTGTCGATGAAGGGGACGCCATCGGCGTTGATCGGGCCGATGGTATATGCGGGAGGTCCCGCGGGATTGGCAGCTGCCATGGTGCTCTCCTGTTATCGGCCGCCCATCGGGGCGGCTGCGCCGCGGCGGACGCTGGGACCGGCGTGGCCGCCGGGGATCGAGGTGGCGATTCTGGTTTCCCCCGGCATGCGTTGGCCCATGTCCGAGACCTTGGCGCCGAGGATCGGTGGTGCCTTGCCCTGGCCGGCCTTGACGAAGTTGTGGCCCATTTCCGGAAGAGCGAGATTGAGGCCGTTGACGCCCTCGCGCCGGGCCTTGAGCTCGATCGCGAGCTTCCTGATGGCCCGCTGCTTGTCCTCTTTCGAGAGCTTCGCGTATTCGGGCTGGCCGTCGAGCATCGTCGCGGCCTCCAGGAGGTCACCCGAAACGAGCTGCACCTTGTCGACCGGCAGGCTCTCCTGCCAGGCGATGTAGCGCAGCGCCGCGGCGCGGTTGAGCGGCATCAACTGATCGTTCGGGGGCAGATGCCCCACCACGATCGAGCCCTCCGGGTAATAGGTGCCCTGCACCCCACCGCCGTAAAAGCCGGCGGACAGGCATTCGTAGCAGGGCTCCCGCTCCTGGAAGATGCGGCCATTGGGGCTGCCGTCGTCGTCGCGCATGGCGAAGACCTCCGGCAGGTGGGAGAACTGCGTGCCCGCCAGCGGGTCACGGTCCTCCCGATCCAGCTTGGCGTTCATCAGTAGTTGCTCGGGTACAGGCCGAGGGCCGGCTGAGCGGAGCTGTCGCCCAAGTTGATGTAGCTCGTCAGCGTGAGGCCGGTGAAGTTGGACCCGCCCACCGCATAGTTGAGCTTGATGAACCGGGGCAGGCCCAAACCGACCTGCCGCTTTGGGAGATCGAACTCGAACAGCCTGATCGAGGCGAGGATCGAGGCCAGCGGGATCGGACCGGTCTGGATGTACGTGGTGAAGGTCAATCCGGCGAGGGTGCCGCCGCCATTGTCCGGAGCCCCTTGCAGGGCGACCGTGAGGCTGGTGGCAACGGCAGGAGTGCCGGACCCGGTAAAGCCAACCACGCTCGGCGTCCCGAGGCCGCGTCCGCCGCCGAGGTCCTCGCCGAAGTAGGTGGCGTTGCCGATGATGGAATTCGGAGGCACGGTGTAGGTGCCGCCCGACGTGGTGATCAGGGCACCATTGAGGATGTCGTAGGTGTTGGTCGAATCGGCGGTGGCCGTGATGGCCTGAGCGCTCGAAAAGACGAGGTTCTGGTCGTTCAGCATGAGGGTTGATCCTTGATCTGAGGGGGAAGGGCCGGGCGCGTCAGGGGGGGCGCCGCGCCCGGCCGGGCCGGACGGCAGCGTCAGACGACGCGCGTCTCGGTATTCAACAAGCTGTCTTGGACTCCGATCGGCACGTTGCGCCAATTGACGATGGGCCGTCCCGCGTAGTCGGTCGGGGATAGCAGCACGTTCTTGTCGCGGATCGCTTGCACATCCATTGCGGCGCGCACGGTGCGGTCGCAGTACATCTTGAGCCGGATCGCTGGTGCCATCTTGTCCGGCGCGTCGGTCTTGGTGATGCCCGAGACAGTCCGTCCCGCGGTCGGCAGGCGGACGATGGCGCGAGACAGGATCGCGAAGATGTCCGGAGGCGTCGGACCAAGCAGCCCGGCCGTGGTGGTGTCGATGTTGCACAGGCGCACGGTGTAGCGCCAGTCCTCGACGACAAGGCCGAGCTGCCACTGGAACAGCGAGGTATAAGCCTCGAAGCGCAGGTTGCTCGAATCGAACCCGGGCACCACGTCACCCTTGTCCTCGAAGACGAGACCGCCCTTCGAGCCCTTGGGATAGATGCCGTAAGCGGTAGAGTCACCCCAGCCGATCATCCAGATCGAGGCATTGCTCGATCCGGTGCCGCCGCAGTCGAACACGTTGACGGCGTTCTGTGCGGTCGCCTGGGTGACCGTATTGAAGTACGGGCTCCAGCCCGTGAACTGTTCCGGCGTGGTCCAGGTGTTGCCGTAGACGAGCGTGGTCGATTGCTGCTGGGACAGGCCCTCCATGTGGGACACGTCCTCTTTCTCGCGCTGGACGCTCTCCTGTCCGCCGAGCTTGCAGAGCTCCTTGTCAACCTGCGAGTAATCGCGCAGGAGCGACATGCCGAACTCGAGCTGCGCCGCGTTCGACTTGGTGTAGTTGGTGCCCTGGTAGTAACGGATGTAGCTGCCCTTGGGCAGCGAGGTCCGCACCGTGGTCACATGCGAGGTGAGGCCGTTCGCCTCCACCATCGGCATGTCGTCGACCATTTCGTTGCATTGCGACAGCAACTCCGCCATGTCGGAAATCTTGCCGTCGGGGTCCATGCGGCGGCCGATGTCCGCCAAGGTGAGAAAGGCCATAGTTCAACTCCTGGAATCGCGGCTGCGCCGCGCGAGGAGTCGCGTCAGGGAAGTCTTTCGTTGCTGCGAAAGGGTGAGGTCTAGGAGGCCTTGCGGTCCGGCATGTCCTGATACCAACCGCGATTGCCGGGGCCTTTGACGACCGGCGCCTTTGCCCGGGCGGCGACCATTCCATCTTCGGCTTTGTCGAGACTGAGCAATTCGCCGAACTTGTTCATCAGCCAGATCATGTCCCGGTTATTGCCGAGGCCGGTGTGATCCAGCACCTTCAGGAACCGTTCACGTCGCTCCTCTGGCATGTACCGCTCGATGACGGCCTTGCCCAGCGTCAGCGTGGTCTCGGCGCGGTTGCCGCCAACTTCGGGATCAGCGCGAAAGTCCGCCTTTTCCTTCTCGTTGTACTTCAACCACACATCCATCTGATGCTGCGCCGTGGCTTCGGCGATGCGCTTGGCTTCCGACACATAGAGTTCGGTCAGAGCCTTGCCTCTCGCCTTGGCGTCGAGCTTGCCGTCATTGACGATATCGAGGAACGCCTTGCTCTCTTTCTCGCCGAGCTTGATGTCGGCCGGCAGATTGAGGTCTTCGATGGTCGCCATCACCGGAGGCTGCAGCGCAGCGTCGGCGGTCTTGGCCGGGTCGGGCACCTTGGAAGCGTCGTCCTTGGCAGGTTCCTTGGCCTTGGGCTCCTCTTTCGGGGAGTCCTTGGTTTCGGCTTTTGGTTCTGCGGGCTTTGCTTCCTCGGCCGGAGCCGGCTTTTCCTCGGCAGGCTTGGCCTCGGCTGTCGCCTCGGCCTTGGGCTTGCCTTCCGCCGCGCTCAGGAGGCTCGGCGTGGATTCTGTCTTGGCGGCATCGGCTGCTGGTGCCGATGCTTCTGCGACAACTGCTGCCGCTTCTACTGCCGGCGTGACGGCTTCAGTTACGGGCGCGGCCTCGGTAACGGGCGATGCGGCTTGCGTCGTCGCTTCAGTCATTCATCAATCCTCATGCCAGTGGCTTCGGCTCGGTGCCCGGTGCAGGCAAGTCAAAGCCCTGCATCCTGACCCCGATATCGTCGTCTTCCCGCTGGCGGTTGCGTTCCTCGCGGCGGCGCACCTCGTTGAGGCGGTCCTCTTCCGCGCGCTGTTCGTCCATCATCTTCACGTAGAGTTCGGACGAGACAGTCATGACGGCGAGCATCAGTTGCTTGCCGATGTTCTCTTCCCCGAGAGCATAGGCGGTCACGTCTGCCTGCCCTGGCGCAAATGGGCTGGAGTAGATGTGGCACCGTGACAGCAGCCTGTGCATCCAGGCGCGGCCGGTCTTCCGCATCATGATCGACCGCAGCACGTCGGCGTCTTCTCGGGCCTTGCGTGCCTCGTCGCGCTTGGCGTTGGCCTCGGCTGCAGGGTCGGTGGCGTCGTAGGGCTCGGGGGTGTCAGCCATACGACCCGTCGTGCGTCGCATCCTTCCACGCTTTGGAATGGCAGGAAGGACAAACAAACGTATAGGTATCGGCAGCGCCAGACGGGCCGTCGCCGCGGACCGCCATCCAACGATGCGCCTGCTTTACTTTCCAGGCCTGCTCAAAATCGCAGGTATTGGTGTGCAACACTTCACCACATTCGCACTTCAGCACAATCTCGGCGTTCATGCGCCCCTCTTCATCGCCGACCACGCATCGAATACCTTGATCATCCGGTATTCGTTCGTGTAGCCCGTGATGATCATCCAGTCGCGGAATCCGGGCAACCCAAGACGAGTTTGCATGTATTCGTGCAGCCGGTCGACCAGAGGCTTGGCCCGGTCGGCGATGTCCTGCAGCCGGTCACCGAAATAACGCACCGCATGGGCGTGGGAGCCGCCATCAGGTATCGCCGCTAGTGCTTCGCGCATCTTCGGTCGCAGGCTCACGGGCACGCCGTCCATCAGCGCCCTGCGGAAGGCGTCATCGGCCCTGCGGTCAATGTGGACGAGGTTGCGCTCGCGAGCGACGCGAAACGGAGCGGTCATTGGCCAGAGTAGCCCAGTCGTCGGAGTTCGGTGACGATCGCCATGAACAGGCGCGCGGGAATGGTCGCGCTCACATTAATTCTCAAGTCTGTGCCGGCGACGCTGATGACGGCGTTCTCGGCCAAGGGCCAGCTTTGAACCATGCGAATAAAATCATTGATGCCATCGCCGTATGCGAAATTTGGCCCGAATGCGGCTTTGGCCGCGCAGCCGCCGTTGGTGAAACCATCTATGTAACCGGCGGCCCTGCTTTCTTCCAGCCGTTCTTTGAGCGTCTTGCGGATTACCTTTGGAGTTTTCTTTGTCATCTTTACGGTCTCCATCGTCGCCCGGTCAGCAACGCCCGGCGCGACAGCAGGGGAATCTCGGAGGATTCACCGGGGACGATGGAGCGGGGAAATCCGCTTCATCGCGCTTGCCCGCGTTGCTGCGCGGGGGTAATTTTCATCTATGACCGATGAAGAACGCAGGGCTGGCGCGGCCGAAATTGAAGTTACCTCGCAAATGGTGGAGGCGGGAGCGGCGTGCTTTTACCAGCACGATCCGCGCATATATGACATTGAAGAGGTGGTGACTGCGGTATTTCGGGCGATGCTGGCTGCTTCTAATTCGGCAGGATCAGTTGCCGCCGGGGCAGCATCAACTTCGGCGTCCTGATGCTGCGCTCCATGGCCTCCAGCATCGTCGCCATGTGCGACCACGCCACATCCATGCGGAAGCACGTCGCGAGTTGGCGCATCCCGCCGGCCGCCTGGACCAGGCCTTCCCGGAACCGCTTGCGGCCCTCGCGCCAGCGCATGGGGTCGCCGCGCATGTCTTCGGTCTGCTTGGCCCGGCTCACGTCATCGATCCCCGCATGCTGGATGGCGATGCGCCGGCACTGGTCCAATCGCATGCACAGTCCGCGCCAGCGCTGTGCGCTTTCCGGCTCCTGCCGGATCAGATGCATGCAGGCGTCGGCGGCGAGCTTCAGGCCTTCGATGATGCGCTCGTAGGACTCCCGTTCAAGCATGCGGGTGCCTTGGAGAATCGGATCACCGTGGCGATCGACCTCGATGCCTTTGGGCTCGGGCTTGTCGGCAATGGCGCTCATGAGCGCCTGATCTCGTCGATCTGCCGCTGCAGGTCCGCGATCTGCCGCATCTTGACCATGAGGCCGGGAGGCGGTGCGGGGATCTCCATCCAGAAGAACGGTTCGGCACAAGCATGGCCGTTGCTGACCCAGCCCAGCCCGGCCCCCTGAAGCGGAGAGTGTTGCACCAGCATTGCGCCCGCGCGCCTGCCGTCCGCCCAGCATGCAATGACCGACTGATCCACCGGCGGCGGACTCGCCCTCACATCGAGCCACCCGGCGGAGATATCGAGCGCGGGTCGCGGCGCTGCGGCTTCATAGGCGGGTGGGCCCGCTGGATTTGCGGGCGGCCCGGCCTGCGGCTTCGCGACCGCCCCAACCGGCCCGACCCACTTGCCCTCTGCCACAGCCGGCCCGCTGACGAATTTGTGCCCGTCCTGCGCATGTACCGCCTTATGTTCGTAGTCCTCGCCTTGTGCTCTCAGTGCCATTAGTGCGCCTCCCCAGGATGAAGGGTGTCGTATGGAACCCACATCCCGCCGCCAAGGCCGTGCTGGGCGACACATTCGTGAACAACGCCGTCAATCACCAGAAGTGATCCGATCTTCGGTAAACGCTTGGATTTCTCTTTCTGGCGTCTCAACTGGTCACGCTTTTTTCTGTTCATTATCGCGCTCCTATTGCGGCAGCCCCGTTGCTCCTGGCGCTGCGCCGCCCATTCCAGACATGATTTGCAAAGCGTTCAAGGCGCCCCCGGTATCGATTTCGCTCGCCGTCTTCGCCGCTCCCGCCATGGCCGGCGCAGTATGCGTCATCATCTGGGCCTGTGCCTGCTGCTGTTGGGCATCCTGCTGCGCCTTCATCCGCGCCTGCTTGATCTTCTGCACGTCCTGCTCACCGTTCATGCAGTCCACCGGGAACTGGGTGAGGTCGAGATACTTCCGCACCGTCTTGCCGATGTTGATCTCGTCCTCTGGGTGTTCCTGCGGAACGACCTTGGTCAGATTGGTAACCACCGTAAGGGACCGCTCCATCACCGCGGTCTGGGCGGCACGTTGAGCGACCCGGATCATGGAGTCGAACTCGATCTCCAAGGGAACGCCGAGGAGCGATTGCGGCTTGGGCGGCAGCAGGCCCCGGCGATTCATGATCGTGACGGCCCGGCGGATATCATCGGCCAATTCGTTCTCGACACCCTCGACGACTGGTCCGAGCACCTGGAGCTTCTCCCCGCGACGCTCGGCGATCTCCATCTCGTTGCGCGGCTGCACGCCTTCAAGATTCTCCATCATCTGGAACAGATCATTGAAGAACCACTTGTGAACTCTGCCCTCGATCTTCTCGATCAGGGCCGACATGTGCTCAATGTCGAGCCTGATGTCGTAGATCGATTTCATGCCCTTGGTCACGTCTTCGACGTAGGTGACCTTGCCGGGGAGAATCGAGGACGGCTGATTCTTGAGCGTGACGCTCGCCAGCATCGGAGGACGCACCAACTTGTCGATCGCTTCCGCCTGGCGCACCGTCATGGTGTGGAGCTGGAGGATGTCCGGCAGCGCATCCATTCCCGGAGAGCGGCCATAGGCGTCGTTCGAGGTCGTGGCCCAGCGTGGAGAGATGAACGGCTTGGTGGTGAATCCCCGTACCGAGAGGGGCTTCGGAGTATTGCGCCCCCACAGCCAGTAATATTCGCGATAGGTGAAACCTCCGGGAATAACCCCGAGCTTCGGGTGCATTCCAGGCATCTCGGCCGGGAAGTTCGGCTCGATCGCGTGGGCGACAATGACCTCGGTTTCGAGCGAAGAGCCTTTGTTTTCCCACAGCCTCTGCACGTCAGGCCCGCAGTTCTCCAGGCCGAACATCTGCACGCACTGGATCACGGTCAGGACGAAGGTGCGGTAGAGGCTGTTGATCCTGAAATCCGAACCGGCGCCGAGGTAGTATTCGCCCGCACACGGATTGTAGCAGCGGATGACCGTCTCGCGGTCCTCGTACATGATCTTGGGCGCGGTGCCGAAGACGATCAGGTCCTCGAACATCTGTGTCGCGGACTGGTAATAGTTCGAGCCCGCGAACACCCGGTAGATGCGGTCCTCGACATCCTCGAACCATAGTTGGGCGTCGCGGTCAGGCTTGAAGTTGCGCAGCCCTGATTTGATCTTGAACCAGGGCCGCGAGGACGACATCAGGCCGGATCGCATTCCGGCGGTGCAGACGCGGACGGCCTGAGAGGCGGTGGGGTCCTTGATCGCACCGTTGATCGCGAGCCCTCTCGACATCGTGTTGGGCACGATCAGCCAGTGATACCTGCGCGGTAGAATTGCTTCGGCGAGCTTTGCCCAATGCTCCCAAAATGATAGCCGCCAGTTTCTCAACCCGTACAGCCGCGCCTCTAATTGAAGGCGCAGATCGTCCCAGCCGATGTTATCCGGCTGGTACCAGGAGGCCTGCGCCATCGCTGGTGCTTGGGCGAGGAGGGATGCGCTCGCATACTCATAGCGCGCGATGGCCCCAGTATCGAGCATTTACGACGACGTTCCGCCGAGCAACTGCGCTTTGCTGGTGCTGGCCGCGGGAGCCCCGCCGGGCCCGGTCAGGTCGGTGCCGTTGAGCCCCGCCCCTTGAGCGCTGGCCGCTCGGGCGCGAGCCTGAGCGCCGGCCTGCTGTACCGCCGCATTCGCCACCGTCGGCGGGTTGGCCGCAGGCGGTGGCGGAGGCGGCATCGGCACGTTGATCTTCGGAGGCAGCAGCATGCCCATCGGTCACAGCCTCAACGGATCATAATCGCTGGTGTAGTAGCTCGGCACGGCCTGCGTCATCTCGATCTCGGTCCAGATGCGCTCCGCCCACGTCATGGTTTCCAGCGTGCCCTTGACGTGCGCGTGGTATTCCCCGTCGGACCAGTGGAGCGGCTTGACCATGCGGGCGGAGAGGAAATCGTGTATTTCGGCGCGGTCGGCCGGATCGCGCGGCATGGCATTGCCTGGGGCGCGGTGGACCTCGTCGGGGCGATAGAGGAGGCGGAGGAGGTCGGACATTTAATATTTCAAAGCGTCATAATCACTTTCATACTGCCCCTGCGTCCCGCGTCCGTATTTGTGGCCCTGCGGAGTCGGGGCGACGGGGTGCGCGAACGTCAGGCAGTTGAAGACAAGGATGTCGTTCGCGTAGTAAGCGTTATGCCGCTCAAGCGTCAGGTTATAGACGACTCTCGGCGGCACGCTTTCTGTTGCCACATACACGGGAACAACACGCAGTCGCGCGATGGCGGTTCGCCATAAACTGCTTGCCACACCACGCACAAGCTCGCTGATCCGTGAAATAGGTCCGGAAGGCAACGGCCTGCATGCAGGCGCTAGAACAGAACCGACTACGGGATTGAAAGAATGTTTCGTATGCTTTTCCGCAGTGCGAACATTTGGCCTCGACTGGCTCTCGACCCTTCCAAGATCGCTTTCCATTAGCGCTGTGCCAATCGCGTCCGTCGGGAGAGGCGTGCCAAGCGCGAGCAGCATCTTGTGCCTGCGCAAGATATGAGATGTTGGCGGCTCGCGCTTCGGGATCAGATAGCCGCTCTCGCATATGCTCAGACTGATGGCTGCCCTCGGGCCGAAGCTCAAGATTGTCCGGCGCATTATTTCGCCAATTCCGGTCGACGTGATGAACCTCAAAGCCCTTTGGTATAGAGCCGAAATTGTCATCCCACACGCGCCGATGAAGAAGGCGCTCGGCGTCACCCTTCCGTCCCGACTGATAATATCGACCGCTTGTTTGAATCCGATATTTCTGACAACGGTACAGCACATACTCAGGGCGCGCCATGCTACCAATCTCCATCGCGAATATGGTTCAATCGCGATAGTTAGCGGTAACGCATCCAGACGGCAAACGCCATAGCCCCACACAAATATCCTGTGTTCTCCCCTTCCGGTAAGGCTTTTTCCGTTGGAAAAGTCCGCGGTCGTCAATGACGTTGTTTCGCGCGCCCATTTGATTGCGACGCGCTCCGAACCGAATGGGGTTGTTACTTCGTCGCCGACCGACAAACTCTCGATTGGTCGCTTTCCGATCGGCGTTTGGATGAGCGTTCCGGCCACGAAACAAAGCGCGTCACCGTCGTCAGGGCTCGCCAGCCCTCGCTTGCGCATGTGCTCCTTCTTCTCCAGCACCACGCAGTCGCGGCCGTCCTTCTGAGCGTAGCCGTATTCGACGGCTGGAAGCTCCGCGGCCAGTTCCTTGTCGTCGTCGATCATGCCTCCGGTGAGCCAGTCCTTCATCCGGCCCCACATCTCGGCGCGCTTGTTGTAATACCAGACCCCGGAGTTGGTCTGCTGCATGTCGCGGTCCGGGTTGGAGCCGAAGTCGATGCCCATGACCGGCAGCCTGAGGTAATTGCAGCGGTCGACCACCCCGGCCCCAGGGCCACCGGCATCGATGAACACCGCGTCTGGCTGGTAGCGGTGATAGGCCTCCGCAACGCGGGCTGCGAGCTGCATCGTGTCCAGCCCGTGGAACTTCATGGGCTTGATGGATCGCGCGTCCCGCCCCCTGCGGAAACGGATCACCGACTTGTCGTTGCCGAACCGGGCGACATCGACGCCCATGACCAACGGATCGTAAAGGGTAACGTCGGCGTCCCGGCTCGAGTCCTGTGCGGCAGCTACTACGTCCGCTGAGATGAATTGCGTCGATCCTGACCGCGGGAACTGGGAGAGGACGCGGACGCGGACGAAATCCGAATCCATTCCATAGCTGTCGATCCACTCCTTGATCTGCGCCTTGTCCGACATCCGCGCGGTGCGGGTGTCGATGTGCCAGGATTTCCAGAGGTGGGCGTTCTTTCCCCCGGCGAACAGCGTACGGAAGTGCGTCGTGGTGCGGGTCGGGTTGCCGAGGCACAGCCAGATGATGTCGGTGTCTTCGGCACCGGCCAGGATGCCCTCGGCCTCCTGAAAGATCGACGTGGCGATCGCGGCGCTCTCGTCAAACCCATAGATAATTCGCCGTCCGGCGTTGTGGAAGCCCGCGAAAGCTTCCGGCTGGTGCTCGTCCCAGGTAATCGCGTCGCAACGCCAGCTATCCTTGCGATGCGCCTCGATCGATCGAAACCGCCGGTCCCCCGGCTCGAACCAGTGCGCCCACAGCGACATCCGCAGCCACTTGGAAATCTCCGGCCACGTCGATGTGGTGAGCTGCGGCCCCGTATTGGCGGTGATCCTGCACCGGGTATCGACGCACGTCGTCATGCCCCAGTTGATAATCCAGGCCATGAGAGCGGATTTGCCTGGTCCGACACCGCCGGCTACGGCGATGCGGATAGGTTGGCGCTTGCCTAAGTTGTCCCGGATGTAGGCCAGCACCTCGGCCTGCCAATCGTCCGGGCCTTGGTACTTTTCGAGCAGCGACCAGGGCTCGCCCCAGGGATAGGCGACCTTGACATAGCGCAGGGGATCCCGCGCGCAGGAAGCCGCGAGCTCGATCAGCCGGAATTCGTCGTCCTCAGCCGAGGGCGCGCTTGATGGCGGCGTCGAGGCGGCTGCCGATGTCGACTTTGACTTCATGTTTGTCGGTGAAGAGCCCGTGGTGGCGGCCGAGGTCGACCAGGGCGGCCCGCTTGTCGTAGAGCTTGAGCTTCACCCGCTTGACTTCGCGGGCTTCCTCGCCGCCGCCATCCATGTACGTGTCATAGGTGACCTCGTGGATCGCCGCACCGTGCTCGCGCGTAAGCTGAGAGATATCAAGTAGTTGACCGTGCGCGCCGACATAATCCAGCATGTTGCTGCGCGCCAGCAGGGTGAGGCCCTGGAGGGTCTCGCGGCGGTCCATCACTGTGGCGTCTGCGGCGGCTTCTTTCAATTCGGCGATGCGGGCGGCAATCTTAGGATTTCTCAGTAATTGGCTGGCGCTCTGGTCGGCGCCGCGCTTGCTGTAGCCAGCAGCTGCGTAGGCGGCGCCGGCCGCTTCGCCCTTGACGATCCCGAGGCAGAACGCCTCGTGCCGTGAGTTCTTCAGCTGCGGCATTTACAGCGCTTGCAGGTGTTTCGGCTGGGTGGTGGGAGAATAGGGCGTCGGCGGCCGTCGCAACGCGCGGACCTGATTGGCGTCCTGGGGTGGCGGCGGCTCGGCGGCGCCGGCGGCCTCTGCATCGGCGAGCTTTTCACCGACAATGGCGTCGAGGGCGGATTCTTCCACGGGGGGTGGGGCGCGCTCGACCTGCCGCCAGTCCGGCAATTCCGCCTCCGGGAGTTGCGCGCCCTTGCTCATGAGCACGAGCCGCATCCGTATCCAGGTGGCAGCGTCGAGCCCGAGTTCTTCGGCCTGCGCGTCCACCCACGCCTTGACGACCGCAGGAAGTTCGACCGGGACCGGAATGGATTTGCGGGCTTTGCGGGGCATTATATGTCGATGAATCCACCACCCTCGGCGCCGTGCAGAACGCGCTCAAGGATATAGGCTGCGAGCTGATCGGGATGCTGTCGACGGGCGCGGGCCGCGCGGTCGAGAAGCGCATTAGTGCATACCAATGCGCGGAATGTCGGCAATCGGATGCGGAATGTCGGCAATCGGATTTTGCTGCCGAGCCGGATTCACCAAGTTGTCAATCAACTCAGCGGATTGCAAGTTGATATCGACGGTCGCAACTCTCCGTATGGGTTGTCGTTCCTGAAAGGCCAAATTAAACGGCGCCAGTGTATCTAACTTCCGAAAGTCCATTGGATTGCAAATCAGTTGGAAGTCATAATTCTGAAAATTGTGTGGCAATAGATTATACGCAAGGGCTGACGGCATAATAACCGTGCTCTGAATAGACGAAAAATCAATTTGGTCATAGGGTACCGGCCGCGATGCCTCGTCAGACATATCGTTAGTTAGCTTCATAAACGTCGAGAAGTCGACGAAACGAACTATGACCGCCACGTCGAGCTTAGAGGCTACATCAAAGAGCGTCTGTAGGGTCCACTTGCCATATTTTGGATCTTCGAGACGCGACACAACGGTTTGTGCTTTATCAATTATTTCTCCAAATTCGGCTTGCGACTTCTCACCGCGGAACTTTCTCATTTGCCGCGCCAAAAAGCGACGCGTGTGCGAAACGACATAGGAGTCCCGATAAGATTTGTCTCTGAATTTTTCGATAAGACTCTTCTCCCTAGGGGAAGCTGCAGGGTTTTGCTTTGCGTCCATCACGTATCACTCCACACTTTCGTTCACGGGCCGACCTGCAGTAGTGGCCGTAAATGGCATCATCGTTTTCCTTTTCGAACCCTGTAAGTAGCGTGAATTAGCGCGGTCGAATCAGAAGCGCGAATCAACCGCCCTGTGGATCGGTGTGAATATACATTTCTGTATGAAAATGTATATAGGGCTATGACCAAGCGCGGCACCGGATCACGCCTTGTTCAGCTTGGCCTGAACAAGGAACTTGCTGAGCGATTCACGGACTTCCGAGAAGGCTATCTTGGCGCCCCCGAGAACCGCGTGCTGGCAGAGGCCATCGAGCATTACATGGCAGATCGGCTGGCGGCCGAACCGGAAGTCAAAAGACGTTACGAAGAGGCCCGGGAGAAGCGTCGCGGCACTAAAGGGTCAATTGTGAAGCTGGTCCCCAATGGCAAGTGATTGATGCATTGTCCTAATTCATCGACCCAAGTGTCCTAATTGGGACAGCACCCGACAATGCGAGGACATGTCGGATGTCGTGTCGGATGTCGTGGAAACTTGGGATGGCGGCTCTTGGGACGTTGTTGTCCGCCGATCCTGTCCGGCTCTTTCCGAGAACCCTCCCCTTACACCGGAGCCGGGGCGTCCTGGGGGTCCAATCGGGCGGGCCGTGCGGCTCTCGCTGTGCAGCGATGAATTTGTGAAAGCTTGCGCAGCCGCCCCGACTTTTGGCGGCCCAGCCGTCCTCGGCCAATGAAGGCCGCGCCGACGGCGGCGGCGTCTTGCCATCCTGATGGTATGTCACAATTCTCCGCTGTTGCCGTTATGCATCAACCTTTTCTAATTTGTCAATTGGGACAGATGTCTCAACCACGCGGTTGAATAGCTGGATGTACAGCCGCGGGCGCTGTTTGGGCGACGCGCATCGGATTTTCCCGATGAGATCGGCGAAAGGGCCATCTGTAATTCGGACTGCCGTGCCCTCGGGAAAGCCGAAATCCTTGGTCTCATCGAATAGCCGCCCCCGCCATTCCATCCAAAGCCGCTTGATCGTCTCATCGGGGATGAATACCATTCTACCATTGTTGCGGACGAACCCGGAAATGCCATCGATCTCGGAAATGTCGCTCAGATGGTCGGGCAGTATTCTGGCGAACGTATAGCCTACGAACAGGGGGTCGAACCGCATGTGCCGCCCGTGCCGGAAGTTGGCCCAATAGACACGCTGGGGCAGGAAGACGGATTCAGGCCCAAGGATATCCTGCAGCCCGAGGCAGACGCGCCCCTGCCCTGTGTGGGACGATTGGACGGCGATCCATCGTTGCATCATCGTGGCTCCCTATCATTTGTGCGAAAGATCAATGGCTTGTTCTGAGCTGTCATTTCGCGGACGCTCATTTCACCACCACCGCATCGCATGGCCGCCAGCACCGCGTCGCCTTGCTCACGCCGAGCTGCGCCGTCTCGATCTTGAACCCATGCGCCCCACACCTGACGCAGCGGCACCAGTGCCAGAGGTCTCCGCCCATGGTGCGTTCCTTGCGCTCGGTCGGGTCCCAGGCGTGCTGGGGAGGGCTGGCAAAGCAGAGGGCGCGGTCGTCGGTGGTCATTCGGCGGCCACGAATAGAGGGGCATCCCCGACGATGCGGTTGCGCGCCATGTCGGCATAGGCCGGATTAAGCTCGATCCCGATGCAGTCGCGCTGGAGGCGATCGGCGACGAGGCCGGTGGTGCCGGCACCGAAGAAGGGGTCGAGCACCGTGCCGCCCTTCGGACATCCAGCGAGGATGCAGGGCTCTATCAGGGCTGGCGGGAAAGTGGCGAAGTGGGCTTCAGAGAAGGGTTGGGTGGAGACTTCCCAGACGGAACGCTTGTTGCGCTTGGTCGGCATGATTGCCAAGGCGGCGTCCATACTGTCGTTGTTCTTGATGCCGCTGCCGGCCGGCGCGCGCTTTCGCCCCGTGTCCGGCCTTACCGCGAGGTCGCGCGGGCCATCGAAACTGGATCCTTTCCAACTATCGCGCCCGACCGCCTTCATGTTGCCGTTGGTCTTGCCGCCAGCATGCGCGCGTTCGCTGCCGATCTGGTCGGCCACGTTCTGCGCCAGTCGCGCATGAGTATTTGGGCTCGCCGGCTCAAGGATGGCATCTTGATCGAAGTAGTATCGCGCGCTCTTGCTCAGCAGGAAAAGGTACTCATGCGCCTTCGTGCATCGATCCGTGACGCTCTCCGGCATCGGGTTGGGCTTCGACCAGATGATGTCCTGACGGAGCCACCAGCCATCGGCCTGGAGGGCGAAGGCGACGCGCCAGTGGATGCCACAGAGGTCTTTGGGTTTGAGGCCGGTCCGGCGCTTCTCGCGCCCGATGCGCGTCTCTCCGCCATGCAGATAGTCGCAGTGCTTGACGCCCGTCGCCCCGCCCCATTTGCCGTCGTTGGCGTATGAGTCGCCGAGGTTCACCCAGGCGGTTCCATCCGAGCGCAGTACGCGGCGGACTTCGCGAAACACCACAACCAGCTTATCGATGTAAGCGTGAAAATCTTCCTCAAGCCCGATTTGCCCTTCGACACCATAATCCCGCAAACCAAAGTAAGGCGGCGAGGTCACACAGCAATGCACGCTCTCTGCCGGCAGAGTTGCCAGTACGTCGCGGCAATCGCCATTGAGGATGCGGACGGTCACGCCGCCTCCGGTGGCTCGGTCTCGATTTTACCTTCGCGGGCAATGAAGCGTGGCGTCGGAAACGGCGCATCGACCACCCCGACCAGGCAATAGATGCCGACAACGCGACGCGGCTGCGTGATAGCCAATTTTCCGGCCGCGTTGACGGCGTCCGTCATGTCGGAGCCGGCGGGGCACTCGATCGGCATCCCGTTGGGCGCCACCCATAGGAGATACTCACAAGGATTCGCTCCGGCCTTGGCGTCCTCATTGATGGATTGATATAAAGTTTCGAGTTTCACGTCGCCTCCGGTGGCTCGGGCAAGCCGGTGTCGCTGGGTGTTTCCTCCCGCCGCCGACGCCAAGCCTCACGCTCGCGCTCGGCCTTCTCGTTCCACATGCGTTTGAATCCCGTCGGGGTGTAGGTGGTCACGACTGGGTAGTCGGACTCGTGGCGTTTTGGTTTAGGCACGGTTCACCACCAATCTAACGAGTTCTGGTGAGGCTTGAAGTTTTGCCGCGGGTTTTTTCTCGAATGCCTCTAACTGCTCAGGCGCTTCTGGATCGCTCGCAGCAACGGGTTCAGAGGAAGTATTTTTATATGTGGTTGTGGTTGCCACCCGTTTGCCGACCATTTGGTCGGCATTTGCTTGATTGTGGGCGCGGTTGGATATCGACACCGCCTTTGCAATTACGCGAGACATGGCCGTGACCTCCCCGCCCCTCTTTCCGGCTATGGCGCGTTTGGTGCGGATGACCTCGCACTTTTGCAACTCCTCGTCGATGCGCTTGTGTCTCCAGTTTGGGCGGAACAGCGGCTCCAGGTCTGGCTTGATGAACTCGGTCCAGTTCTTGACCGAGAGTTTTGCGATGCGCGCGAGCCTTGCGTCATCGTTCGGAAGCCCCCCAGTGCGCCAGTAGTGGCAGATCAGCAGGATGTACGCGCCGTGCTGCGTCGTGCTCAGATGGCCGGTGTCTCCGAGGTAGTCGGCGACGTAGAAGGGCATCCACGGGGGGCTCATGGCGCGACGCCCCTGCGCGCATTGAAGGCCGCGCGGGCATCTTTGTCGATCGCGTCAAGAATGGTGCGCGCGGACTCGCGTTCCAGTTTGGTCGAGCCGCACACCCAGCGATCAAGTAGTTCGCGCCGCACCGCGCGTTCTCTGTCTGTCAGGTCAAAGGCTGCAATGAGTTCCGCCGGGTCTACCGAGGACACCCAACGCCAATCGGTTTCATCCGAGGCGCCCTTGCCGAGATTGCATCGCCGGCAGAGGACCTGAAGGTTGGAAATATCGAGGGCGAGTTCTGGATATTTCGAGCGCGGCTTGATGTGGTCGACGTGCACCGGATTTTCAGGCGTCGGCCGCTCTTTGCAACAGGAGCAGCATCCGTTCGACGCCACCAAAACGCGGTAGCGAAGATCAAGCCACGCTCGGCTGGAATAGAACGGGTCTGTACGCGTATCAGACATCTGCCCTCCCCGCCGCCGCAAGCGCATCGATCACATCAGGATGCAGACACACGTTTCGCCCCCACTCAGAAATTTCCAGCGGCCACTTGCGCGCACGGAATCCCGTTCGCGCGCCACATCTCGACGACTTGGTTGCGATCGTCGAAGGCCATGATCGGTTCGAAACCGTCCGCCCTCAGTTGCGCCAAAAGCTCGACCTTGATTTCATGGTCGGGGCGGTAATCGCCATCTCGGCGCATGTAAATTTGGCCGGTTGGCAGGCCGTGCTTAATGAGCCATCGCGCAGTCGACTCTCGGACGCGCTCGCTTCGTCCAGAAACGTACACCACCGGGGCATAAGCGCAGAGGGCAAACGCAAGATCAATGATATGCTGGATCGGCGTGTCGTCGCCGCACGCGTCGAAAAACGCATCCCAATCCTTCGGCATCTTTTGGATATGCGGCAGCCGATGGGTTAGATCGGCAATCGTTCCGTCGATATCGAACAGATAACAGCGCGTCATCGTTTCGCCCCCACCCTTTCCAGCCCCTCCTCGATCAGCTCGATCCCCTCTTGCGCCAAGGCGCGAGCGAATCGGGCATCCTTGATAAGCTGCTCTTGCGCGTACCGGCGCAGCGCGGCCTCGACCTCGGGGGCGTACTGGACCTTGAGCGCAAAGGTGCCGGAGGGGTTTGTGGTCTGCCGCGGTGATGACAGCTCGCGCAGTTCGGGCCGGGACCGGGCCGCCTGCCGGTACGCGATGGCGCGCTTTCTGATGCTGCTCATGCGGCGCTTCTCGCAGAATGAATTATCGCCGGCCGCGCCCAACGCCGCTGGAAGGCGCGCCATTCCGGTCCCGGTGCGTGCTTTTCCTGCGATGGCGTGTCTGGCCGCCAGAGCATCGCGAAGGGCGTGAACCCGACCGACACCAATTGCTGCAGCCGATGCTCGGCGAGCGCGAACGTGTCCTTGGGATAGCCGATCATGCAGTAGCTTCGGAGGCGGTGCGATTCGCGGGTGAAGCCGGCCGCCAGCAGCCGGCGCGCGGCGTCCTCAAGCGTCTCGAACTTGTCCTGCGGATCGTAGGCGAAGAACATATTCGGGCGCGGCTTCAGGCTCGCCAGCAAGTCAACCTGATAGTCTTGCAGCGATAGCGCCTCCAGGCCGCCCGTGAACTCGACGCGCCGCCCTTGCTCCCGCAGCATCGCGAAGACGGCCTCGACGTGATCCCGCGGCGCAGCCAACAAATTATCATCGAGTACGTTCCAGCCGGGGTAGATCGGCAGGACATTGACCGTGGGCCATTTCTTCCACACGCCACAGAACCAGCAGCGGCGCGGGCAGCCGCGTGTCGTGATCGTATAGCCGGGCTTGATGTAGCGGCCGGGGATGAATTCGAGGCTGTCGTCCTCGTAGGCGACGCCGCCGATCTTTACCGGCGCGACATGCCGCCATTGCTCAGCCAACTGCTCGGCGGTCGCCTTGTCATAGGTGAACGTCACCGAGACGTGCACCTCGTCGGCCTCAGCAAAAAAGTCCGGCGGCCCGAAATACGAGAGGGCGTCGTCAGGCGTCGCCTTCGTTTTGCGCGGAAACACGCGGATTATTCTGCTCATGGGAACGCCGCCGCAAGCAAGATCGTCAGCAGGACGACAGCCGTGAGAGCGAGAACCGCGGCGAATGAACAAGACGCGCAGGACTCGGGATAGGGCTCGCGAGGCACGCCGCGCCAACTGTCGGGGGCTCTCATGGTGTCGCTTCTTTGATTTGACAGGCGACCCACGCCCGCATTCTGACAAAGCGCTGTTCAGGGGTTTCGTAGTGATACGAGCCCTCGTCGTTGTAAAACATGATTTCGCAGGCCATCGCATGGGCCACGCCGAAGAGGCCAGACACGCCGTCATGGTCTTCGGGGTCAACGCGACTCATGTCCGTGCCGCGGGCCTTTCCCACAGCTCCGAGAGCGCATACGCAACCGTCCGGCTGGACAAGGTCGTACGATATCAGTTTCTTTTCCGGCAGCGCGTCGAGGGCCGCCAGCATCTCGCGCAGGAATGCCTGCCCGCGCTTGCCTTTGAAGGCCGATGTGACTGCGCCACGCCAGCGGATCATCTGCCAATTATCGAAGTCGCCATCATCGCAATAGCCTGACCGGCTCATGATCTCCCCTCCCCGCGAAAATGGCCTGGCATCACGGTGTCCATGTGCTGTCCGTGAGCCAGGCCAAGGTGGCGCGTCGGAACAGAAGGCGAAATCGACGCGCGAGAGGAAATGGAAATCTCAGCGAGCCAAGCGACGCGGGCCGCGGCAAGGTGGTCCTCGATCAGGTCCTTGCGGACGCTCTCGATGAATGAGTCATTCGAACTCATAAGCACCCCCATATTGGCGGGAATGCGCGAGGGCGTTTGTTGTTGGCTTGTTGTTTCCATGTCGCCCAGCGAACGGGTTTGTAGCTCTTATCATTATCGATGCGGTCGACGGTGTGTTCATTGGCCTCATGCCCCACCTCGCGAATAGCATCGTTTGGAATGGACGGGGCAGTACGGCATGCCACCGGCTAAATCAGCCGCAGGGGCGCCGCAAAATAATCTTTCCGTATCGTCGTCGCCCCACAGCGCATATCGACAGGTCTCGTTGGTGAGGTCATAGATCGAGCAAGCTGTCGCGGGAATCGAATCGGGGGCGCGATCAACGAGCTTGATGGGTTTCGGGGGCTCCAGCGTCGTTTTCGTCGGCGTCAATCGAAATTGACCGACCGGCTTCGGCTCTTCCGGCTGGGGCAACATGCGCGGCGTCCACGGGTGCGCCTTGCGCTCCCGCTCCCGCTCCCGTTTACGGCCCTTGCCGCGCGGCGGTTGATATACGCTATCGCATTTGAGCCCGAGACGATTGAGCTTGCCTAATACCATGTTGCGCGTGACGCCCAATTTCGCGGCGATGCGGCTGCCGCTCCATTTCTTGGCTTGCAGCCCCCTCAATAGGGCAACGCGCTCGTCGGTCCAGAAGGTGGCGACCGCCCCCGATGCACCAGGGACAGGATCGAGAGCGGGCGCTTCGCCGGAAGTCAGGTCAGGGCCGGACGAAGGGGAAAGGGATTCAGACACGACTGGTTCATCCTCGAGATGGAGGTTGGTGGGGCCGCCGTCCGATCCGTGATCGGAATCCCCGTCTCTCTCGACGGCCCCGGCTCTGGATGTCGCCGTCAGTCCAGGCGACGCGGAATTGTCCAAGGTGTTTCGGAGCCGTCGTAGACGAACCTCTCGATAGCGTCGGCGGCGAGGATGGGATCGGAGGGCTGCGAACCGGCGAACAGGCGCGACATTCGATTCGGATATTCGGTGGAGTAGCGGGACCGCCCAATGAAGCGCTCGACCGACTCCCTCATCCGCAACGCGATATGACCCGCGATGCAACAGGCCGTGCCGCATGTGCTTAACGATTTGGTGAATGAGCCCTGATCATACTCCTCCGGCGGAATCGCTCCCGATCTCAAATCGCGGGCTACTTCGAGGGCCACGAGGCATGTCGCCTCGTCCCAGATCGAAAGGGCGCTGGGATGGATTTGCCGGACATCAGCAAGCTTGCGGTCTGACATCAAATAACCTCCGATATTTCGGCGCGCCGCCGCCGTCCTTGGGCTATCGCGCTATTCTCTCCCGTCCGATTTCTGCATTTCTCAAGGAATCCAGGGGCATTCAGATTTTCCTTCCAAGTGCCCCATTTCAAATTTTCAGGCCGATCATTCGTCCGGCTTTCATCCAAATGCATGCACAGGTGACCGGGAGGACGAGGTCCGTGAAAGGCCTCGCAAACCAATGTGTGCTTCTCTACGGTTCTGCGGCGCCCATCAGCGAATCTCACCGTGACGCGACCGTATCCCTTGGTGCGCCCTATCCACGAATTGAGGATTTTGAGAGGGCCGCGCACCTGTCCAAATTCATTGGCAAAATGCCCAGGGGCCGACGGGATTGGCTTCCAGTTCTCCATCTAAAACGCCCTCCTCGTCGGCCTGAGATAGGCCAGTCCTTTCATGCGATGTGCGCGGTACAACTCACGAACCGCGCGCTTTCGGCTTTGTTTGCTGTCCCGCGGCGCGAGCCACGGGGCGGTCAGCAGCACCAGCCATTGAGCCGAGTGCATCAAGATAAGGGCGATGAAATTCCTCGTCCGAAACAGAAAGGGCAGCCGCGGCCTTGCCCATCGTGGCTGTGAGTTCATGATCGGCACCCATGGCGCGTTCGATCAGCTTGCGATCATCGGCGCGCCGCCGCATCGCAGACGCCACGGCACCGGCACGCACGAACCACGACCACCAGGACGGCCGCGCCGGTCCCATGATCGAGACGATGAATTCGAGGCCCCAGGCGCTGCGGATCAGCGCAGCGACGGCATCGCTCGGGATCTTCGCATCACCGGACAGCCACGCTTCACAGGCACGCTGTGAAAACCCCGTGATCTCAGAAAGTTGCGCAGAAGTCTTCACTGGCCAAAGGGCGCGTGCGCGGTCGGCTATCGGCGCAGAAATGCGCACCGCGCTTCGGCATCTGACGAAGACCTCTTCGGGCCGCCGATTTGCCGCCAGCGCGCTCATCGCGTTTGGTTCCCGCCATGAAGGTTCGCCGAACGATCAAATGGCTTCTGGTCTGCGCCTGGATTGCGCTGTGTGTCGCGGTGCTGGTGTGGCTGCTGGGATGAAAGAAAAATGGGAAACAGACGCGAGCGAATGCCTCCCAGTTGGCCGACCGGGCGTGACGTTGGTCGGCAGGGAGGAACGGCGAGGGGGCGGGGGCCTGTCCAGCGTTTCCCGCCCCTTCTGTTCGTCAATCCGGGTGAATGATCGCGAGAGCAACTGTCAATCCCCGCATCTGGAGGGGCGTTGTCCGCAACCTCATATGGAACCGATGGCATATACTCGGCGTCGGATAGAGGGCGCCGGAGGATGCTATGCGATTGTGCAGCATTACGCCGCTGGGCGGCGGATGGTATCGCTTGCGCGGGTACGAGGCCGGTCATGCGGCCGCTTCCTCTTTCGAGGATTCCAGCGCCTCGACCGGCACCCGGCCCCTCGTCTTGCGGCTAATCGGCAACCACCACTTGGACGGCACCCCGCGCTGGCGCCACTTCTTGCGGGCAAACGGCGTGATCCCAAGCTCTGCGGCGGCCTTGTCGACCAATTCCCAATCAAGTGCTGGCTTTCCCATGCCAACGATCTGTAGAGACGATTTGTCTTCACGTCAAGGGACAACAAGGGGTGCCCCCCAAAAAGACATTTTGTCTAATGTCGTCACCATGAAGGGCGATGACTCCAGCGAAGCCGAGTTGATGGCGCTGATCCGAGAGCGTACGCGCCAAGCGCGCGTTGCGATGGGATGGGATATTGAGACCATGGCTGATGCGCTAGGCGTTACGCCAGCCGCCTACAAAAAATACGAGGAACGCAAATCGTCGACCATCCCAACGAAAAAGGTCAGAAAGTTCTGTGTGTTGACCGGGGTCGACGGAAATTGGCTAATGGGACATGAGCCCGCTAAAGTGCGCGCTCGCCACACGATCTAAGAAGCGCGCCAATAAAATCACGAGGCTCCGATGAGGCTTATGCTGCTGGCGCTCGGCTGCGCCACGCTCATCGCGGTGTCTATTATCTGCGCACCTTTGGTGTCACCCTATAGAATCGCGCCGGCGGTCGACGCCGATGGCAATCCATTTTTGTGGCGCGTGAACGCCGTCACTGGCGACGTGCAAATCTGTCCGGCCCTTCGGGTGATCCGCGATATGCGGCCGACATGTCAGGCGCACCAATGAATTGATGCGATTGAACAAAACATTCCGTGAACGAAAAACTTGCGGCATGGAGACGATTTGTCCTTGACTTAGAGACAAATCGTCTCTAGTGTCTGGGTTATGGGCGCCTTCGAGAACCTGATCGGAAAGAGCTTCGGCGGGCACGCCGTGATCGCGCGGGCGCCATCACGCAACGGCCACACCTACTGGGTGGTCCGGTGTGAATGCGGCATCGAGACGGTGAGGGATGCGTACAAAATCAAACGGGAACTGAATTGCCGGTGCGCGTCTCGCTGTGGCCCAACAGAATTTCGCTTGATCGACCTTCCAGAATACAGAACTTGGCGTGACATGCTGAGGCGCTGCTACGGGGGCGCCGACGCCCGAACCCTAAAGTATTACAGGGATCGCGGCATCACGGTTTGCGAGCGCTGGCGCTCTTCCTTCCAGAATTTCCTTTCTGACATGGGACCGCGCCCATCCGCTAGGTATTCGATCGATCGGTATCCAGACAACACCGGAAATTACGAGCCGACCAACTGCCGCTGGGCGACCCGCGCGCAGCAACGCAGCAACATGCGCCCAAGACGATCGACGCGATCGGCCTAAAAACCCCATCGAACGGAGAGACACATGACCGACACCCACGAAATCGAAATCCTTCTCGCTTGTGATGAGGAAGGCAATGTCGCCGTCGGCCTCGCTGAGGACGACTTCGGTGAACGCATCGCCGAGCTGGGCAGCGACCACGCCACGCTCGCCGTCCGCGTCGTCAAGCTCAAGGTGAAGATGTCCGCGCCCCAGATCACCGAGGCCGAAGTGACGGTCCCGGACGAGGCGGGTGAGACGGTGAGCGCCCTAGCCGCGGAATAGCGGGGCGCGCCAGCCGGGGCGCGCTCGAAGTACCGGCGCCTTTCAACAGGAGTGACCGTGATGCGCATCCTTCGCGAATTTGCCTTCCACCTGCCGCACGCGCTGTTCGACCTCGCCGTGATCGGCTCGTTCCTCTTCGCCATGTTCGTGGTGATGGCCTTCTGGCTGGGAGTCGTCGTGCTCTGACAACGCTTTGATCTGCACAAGGAACTCACTCACATGACCGCCCACACACAAGACCGCATCGCCTTCGCTTCCGCCGGGGCCGTCCGCGCGCCCCGCTTCGCCAAAACCTACTGCAGCCAGTGCGGCGGCGAGTTCGGTCCCGGCAACAGCGGCTATTCGCATTGCGAGGATCACCGCAGCCTTGGCGCGTTCTCCGGCGAAGTTCTTAACGCGCCAAACGCCACCTACTGGGATCACCCCGGTGCCATTGCCGCAGAACAGCAACGATGCGCGCTCGATTGGATTGCGAGAAATCCAGACGCCGAATGGCCGCGCAGCGTTTCCGCTCTGATCAAGTCCAGAGCCGCCGCCAGCCGCGCGAACATCCGCACCGCTTTCTCCGACCTCCTGGTCGCGCTCGCCGACAACCACCCCGTCAACATCATCGGCGAGGCCGACGCCGCCGACATGGAAGAACGGGCCGAGCATGTGCAGGGGCTCCTCACTGCGGTGGAGGTCTATCTCGCCGTGGTCCTCGCCGATGCGAAGCACCGCACGTCGGGAATCACGCTCGACGTGAATGTCACGGGGATTTTGAGCGACACGCGCGGCGATATCGTGGGGACTTTCAGGATCGCGGCAGAGCAGATGCGGGAACTTGAACGCGAGTTCGAGTGAGCATAATGCCACGCTCATTCTTCCACGACTTCATCCGCGACGACGGCTCGCCCGTCACGGTCGAATTCGAACACGGAGACTACGTCATGATCGTCGACGTGATGCCGAACACGCCGGACTTTGATCGCCTCTGCGGGGAACAACTATGTCTGACGAGGACCGTATACGGCGGTCCGATAGACCTGGCCCTGATGGACACCGAAACACGCGAGCGCCTTGCCGAACTGGATGCGCAGATGGCGGCGGCAAAGGCCGCCTGCAAACTCACAGACGCGGAAGACAATCGCATGTGCGCGTGGCTCGCCGAGCATCACGTCGTCGACTATTCCGACGATATCGAATTCTGAGGAATCAAAATGACCCGCCGCGATCGCCTCGTCCGCATTCTCGAAAACTTCGGCAACCTGCAGCACCGCAACGTCAAGTGGGAGCTTGACCGACTGCTCGTCAGGCACGGGCTTTCGCTGTTCACCGACGAAGCAATCGAAATGCTCACCCGCGCAGTCGTGCGCGACTGGAAGCGAACGCAGCGCATGAATCGCGAGAACCGAAAGCTGAGGGCCTTATCGTGACGGACGAGATCAACGAAGACCTCAAGAATCAATTGCTCAAAACGCTGGACGCCGGGCTCAGCGAGGATGGCCTCAAGAGGATGAAAAAGCACGTCCAGAGTTTCCTCGACGAAATCGAGTCCGACATCGAATACCGCATGAAAGACGACCTCGCGCCGATGCTTGCGGGCTACGTCTCCGACATGGTGACCCGCACGATCGATGCCATCCTCAAGGGCAATGAGCGGGAAATCAGGCGCTACCTGAGTTGCGAATCTGGACGCCATCAGGGCCGCAGCGGCGATCCATATAGCTATCGTGACGCGGCAGAACAGCACCCGGTCATCCATGGGGCGCTACATGAAAATAGCTGCGTGGCGCTGCGACGCATGATCGTGGACGCGCATCGCGACCTGATCACGAGCGAGCGCATCATCGACCTTGAGGATCAGGTCAAGTCGCTGGTGGCGCAGGTCAACAAAGCTGAGGCCGAGCGCGAGGCCATGTGGGAACGAGTGAGGGCGTTCGCATGACGGTCCTCCTCACCTGCGCCCTCGTCTTCGCCATCGGCTTCCAGGCCGGCGCTCTTTTGGTGGCGACGAGCCTGATCCTGACGGAGCGGGAGACGGAGCCCGCACCGATACGGGCGCCGGAGTCGGCGATGTTTCCGAGCTATCAGCGCTATCTCGAAGCGAGAGCGACATGAGCTACGACGCTTGGAAAACACGTTCGCCCGATGACGAGCTACGCGACGCCGATGCTGCGCCTTTCGAAGACGAGCCCACCGAACTCGACGAGGTTTACGGGCTTCTCGACAAGGCCAAGCTCGCGAACTCCGCGCTCCGCGCCTCGCTCCGCGACTTTGTCGTGATCATGGAAATGGACATCGAGCTTGGCCACATCGTGCCAGGCGATACCCGCCGGACCATGATCGAGATTGCCAAGGAATTGATCAGCAAGAGGGATTGAGCGCAATGCCCAAGATCGTGACCTCTTACGTCTTCCCGCCGATCCCCGACCGCCGCTTCGATTGGTCGGCATGGCGCGACGGCGACGAACCGAACGACGATGGGCAGATGACGATCG
>Ga0247668_1000015_pt1 | contig 66785 bp, 61 predicted proteins | sample CNK09_metaG_FD_182737 | JGI IMG/M metagenome (GOLD analysis project Ga0247668, IMG submission 182737) | Soil microbial communities from Purdue University Martell Research Forest, Indiana, United States - CNK09 | ecosystem: Environmental > Terrestrial > Soil > Temperate forest > Bulk soil...
GTCGAACGAGGAACGGCGGTCACGCGTGAGGTTCTGACGGCGACGGTGCGGCTGGCGCGATCGCGCGGTGCTGTTCCGCTGATCGTCGTGCCACAGTTCGAACCGGAAGGACAGCAGGAGCGGGAGCTGCGGCAGCGCATTATCGAGGAATCGCATCTGCCCTACGTCTATGTGCCACTCGACCCTGACGACCGCGTCGAGAACGACGGTCATCCCGACGCCGACGGCGCGCGGACGATCGCCGAGGCGATCGCGGAGGTCCTCCGGCCGATGATGCCACGTCGTTGAAAGACAATGACATTGGTCATTGCGGTCTCCTTCTGTGCGCTTCCGGACGGCGTTACGTCGGACGTTTCGCTTCGCTCAGCATCTTCACCATGGCCGGATCGCGGTGGTCGAAGAAGCTGCTGGTTCCTGTTTCGAGCGTTGCGATGGCGATCATCTCGTCAGGGGTGAGCTCAAAGTCGAAGACGTCGAAGTTCTCGGCCATTCGCTCTTTGCGAACGGATTTCGGGATGGCCACGACGCCGCGCTGCGTCAACCAGCGCACGATCACCTGCGCGATGCTCTTGCGATGGTTCTCAGCGATCGAACGGAGCAAGGCGTTGTGAAAGATGTCGTTCCGCCCCTCGGCGAACGGCCCCCACGACTCGATCTGGATACCGTTCGCCTGCAGGAACTTCTGCGTTTCGACCTGCTGATGGAATGGATGTGTCTCGATCTGATCCACGGCAGGGATGACGTCGTTGTGCATCATCAGGTCCATGACGCGGTCCGGATGGAAGTTGCTCACGCCGATCGCGCGAATGCGGCCCTCGCCATAGAGCTCCTGCATCGCCCGCCACGATCCGTAGACGTCACCGTACGGTTGATGGATGAGGTAGAGATCGAGCGTGTCGAGTTGCAGCCGGTGCATCGACCGGTCGAACGCGCGCCGAGCGCTGTCGTAGCCGGCATCCTGGATCCAGAGCTTCGTCGTGACGAAGAGCTCGTCCCGCGGCACGCCGCTTCGCCGGATGGCGTTGCCGACCGCCTCTTCGTTGCCGTACGAAGCCGCGGTGTCGATGAGCCGGTATCCGACGCTGAGCGCATCCGAGACACTGCGCTCACACGCGTCGGCATCCGCGATCTGAAAGACACCGAACCCGAGGAGCGGCATCCGGATACCGTTGTTCAGGGTGACTGTTGGGATGACTGACATGGCGGGCTCCTTCATCACTGCGTATCGAAATCGAGAGATGTCGACAGATCGCGGTATGCGTCGATCTGCCCCTTCAGTTCCGCGATTTTCTGCTCCGATGTCATCAGCTGTCAGTTTTGATGCAAGACATACAATTCTACAACTTCATTGTTATCATGATGATATTGCCGTCTCCGCACGATTCTGCTATTCATTGGGACGGTTTTAGAAGTGCTTTAGGAGGCTCCCTTGTTCGATGAGTTACGCGCCCTCGTAGAGTTTGCCCAGACCGGGTCCATCGCCGGCGCAGCCGATCGTCTATTCCGGACGCCCTCCGCGATTACCCGGCAAGTGCAAAGGCTGGAGGCTGCCCTGGGTGCCGAGTTGCTCGACCGCTCGGTAAAGCCTCCACGCCTGAACTCGCTTGGCTCCAGGGTGCTCGAACAAGCGCGAGATCTGCTGCAGCGGACGGAGGCGCTGAAATCTCTTACGTCGAGCGACGCCGAACCTCACGGTCTCTTGCGCATCGGGATCTCGCATGCCCTGGCCGAGGGGACGCTTATCGAACCTATTCGGGCGCTGACTGAGAAATACCCCAGGGTCCGACTGCGGCTGTCGAGCGAACTTACCGGTGAATTAATTCACCGGCTGCTCGCAGGTGAACTCGACGTTGCAGCCGTGCTTTTGCCCGAAGGCAAAACCGCGCCTCCACCTCTTCTGACGAATATCATCGCTAGCGACCGCATGGAGATCGTTCAAGGCGCCGCAGGCAACATTGACGGTAATTGGGAAAGTTTGGGCCGAGCACGCTGGGTGCTCAATCCGCCCGGGTGCTTTCTTCGGGCAAGCCTCATCGATCGGATGGAGCGTGCCGGCTTCACACCAATGATCGCGGCTGAAATCCACAACATGCATATGCAGCTCGAGTTCGTTCAGTCCGGCTATGGTGTCGGGCTGCTACCCGCTCGCTTTATTGCCAGGAATCATTCTATCGATCGCGTGAAAGTATTGCATCCCCCGTCGTTTAACCTGCACCGATCCGTCGCGATCGTCCGGGTTGGGCAACTCGGCGCCTTGGGGAAGGCCGTCGAACTGTTGGAAGACGGGTTTCGGCAATTGTTTGACGCAGCCGACACCACGAAGCCCGTGACGATGCACCGAAGAGGTGTGCCCGCGAATCGGCGGGCGCCGCGAACGACCAAGTAGTCACCGGACAGCACCTGTTGGAGCTCAGCCCTCTTGAGGGACATTTTGTTCTTTATCATGGGACGGCCCGGCGCGGTATCGAATAGGTCCCCACGGCGTGAGCAACGAGTTCATCCTGTCCTCTCGAGTACAACGCAACCTCACCCACTACCAGTGAGTGGCCCACTTTCAGCAGATTGCAATTCCCGAGGATGGCGCGATCGGCGGCGGGCTTGCGGAGGTAGTTGATCGTGAAGCTGGTCGTAACAGCAAGCGGTATGATGCCCAGCTTCCCGAGAATGGCGACGTAGAGGGCGACGTCTGCCACTGACATCAGGATCGGCCCAGATACGGTGCCGCCTGGGCGAAGTTCGTGGACGGTGATCTCGTGGCTGACGGTCGATGTCCCGTCGCCGACCGCCTCGACAACACATCTCGTCTGCGGGAACTCCCTGCGGAGAAAGTCGGCGATTTCCACGGCGGCTACCATATGACCTCCTGAAAGTGGGCTATATACCTCCACCAACCTGTGTTGCCCTAAGTTCCGCGATCATGTCAATTTCGACGCACGCGCCGAATGGCACCTGCGCCACACTGACGGCACTGCGCGCATGGACGCCCCGCTCGCCGAACACTTGGACAAGTAGCTCAGATGCCCCGTCCGCAACGCGGTGAGCTTCTGTGAAGTTCGGCGCGCCATTAACCATGACCAGAAGCTTTACGATTCTTCGAACGTTATCAAGATCGCCTACAGCGCCTCTGAGCACAGCCAGCAATTCAACTGCCACCCCTCGTGCGGCGACCTTGCCTTGCTCCAGGCTAATCTCCCCGCCCACTTTCCCGCAAAGGGGCTTACCATCCTCCTTGCCAAGGCGGCCGGACAGATGAATTTGGTCGCCGGAACGAATGAACGGCGCAAACGCCGGCACATATCCGTCCACTACCGGAGGCATGACGTCCGGTAGAACAATGCCGAGAGTCTTCAATCGCTCATCGATGGGGGACACGTCTTGCCTCCTTCTGGGCCTTTTCCATGACGAAGAGGAGTCGATCGAAATCTTCGGTCGAATTGAGCAGATGTGGTGCGACGCGGACTTTACCCTCACGCAGGGCAACCACGAACCGCTCGTCCCGCAGCGTTTGATACAGAAACTCCGTATCGCCGCGGCTGCCGGCTTCGATGCAACCAAAAACACCGCGCTGAGAGGCTTGCCGCGGACTTGCCAGCCGATAGCCCTCCGGGAGTCGTTCGAAGAAATAGTCAATCAGGGCTTGATTGTGGTCACGGATCAGCGCCGGACTCGCATCCAGCACAAACTTCGCAGACGCTTCCATGACGGTGAGGTTGAAGTTGTATATTGATGCTGCCTCGGCCGAGTCCCAACGGCTCAGCGTTGGCACGGGTTCCGGATCCACATAGTTGAGGCGCGCGAAGCTCTCCACTCCCTGGGACAGCCAGTTGTAGGGTCCCGGTCGTAGCGAATCCAAGTTCTGCGTTTTTGTCCACAGGAAGCCTGTCCCCCAGGGACTGAGCAAATACTTGTAGCCCGCGCAGACGATAAAATCGGCGCCCAGACTGCGTACGCCCATCGGTATGGCACCGCAGGATTGACTCACGTCCAGAACCACCAACGTCCCGTTCCTTTTGCACACGGCGGCCAGTGAGGGGACATCGAGCATCGATCCGTCGTCGAATCGCACGTGACTCACCGAAATGACGCGGGTTCTTGGCGTCATTGCCGCGATCAGGTCATCCGCCTGTATAAACTGACCTTGTGGGACTACGATCTGCACCTTGATGCCTTCGCGCGCCTCCATCGGCTTCCACGTCGCGTACTGCACCGGAAACTCACCCCGTGCGATAACCACCTCATCACCCGCGGACCACTGAAGTGCGTAGGCTATCGCCGCGAGTCCCGCTCCCGCGCCGCTCGTCAGGGCGATTTCGTCTGGGCTCGCCCCAATCAAGGTCGCCAACGTCTGACGCAAACTCGCGGCAACGGCGAAAAAGGACAGGTCATCGACGATGTGCGGCCGCATTTTTGCGGCGACAGACGCCTGCACGGCATTGAGCGCCACGCGAGGGATCGCCGCGTGCGCGGCGAAGTTCAAGTACGTGGCATCATCGATTGGAAACCATTCGTTTTTCCAGTCAACCGACTGTCTTAACGTCATCATTCAACTCAGTGTGCTCGGGGTCAAAAGGGCAATATCCGGCGTCAGACTGAAAAAGCGTTGATCTGATGCAAGAAGATCGCGCTCCTACTTAGACCAGGGCGGAACCACGCCGTTGCTGCGCGCGTATGCGATCGACTGCCCCAGATGCTCGTGTTGATCTTCGAGAATCAGCATCAGCGCGGCCTGCTTCGTCATGTCTCTTCCGAACAGTTTCACCGGCGCCTGCAGATCGTTGTCGGAAAGTCTCGTAATCGCTCTTTGCAGATCGATGTAAGAAGCCTTCAAAGCTTCCTGCAATTTCTCCGGGTCGGTGATGGGCGCGGGCTTTGCCCCCGTATTCGGTGTGCCCGAAAGCACGCCGGCGAGCATGCGGTTCTCCGTAACGATCAGGTTGAACACGTCGCCAACGGAGCGAACGCCCTGCCCGGGCTTCCAGTCGTACTTGCCCGACATAACGCGCGCGAGCCCAGTGAATTTGTCGGAAAGCGTTCCGGCGTCCTTTGCAAAGGCAGCCTGTATTCCTACCGCCTGCGCCTGCGCCAACGGCATCATCAGAACGACCGCAAGCGCGTACAACCCGTACTGAGTCAGATTCTTCATCATTTGGAACTCCTTTTCGTCAATATGCCGCGAAGAAGCAGTGTTTTGGTAGTGTAGCTGGACAACCAATATTCAACAAGTTCATTATTTTCACGATCATGCTTCCTTTTCTGCATTGGTGGCCATATCTCCTGCAGTGCCTCTCGCTTTTGACAGATACTTTCGTTGTTGCGATGAGTCGACCGCTGCCGTTTCGCGGCTCTTAGCTTGCCTACTCTATGGCAGATATTCCTTGGGCAGCGGCGCAGTGACCGACTCGGCCTGCACCATGATGCTCGTAACTCGCCATCCGCCGGCTTCTTTGATCGCTTGGATGCTGTTGATGCCGCGCGCCACTTGCTTGCCGTCGCTGTACAGCGCGTAGCTGCTCCATAAGTGCGCGATGTTGCCGTAGCGCTCAATGTGAAACTTCAGTTGCTTCTCTTCCAGCATGGTGCGGCCACGGGCTTTGACGCGGGCGATCCAATCGTCCAAGGTCTCGAGCCTGTAGCTTGGCGCTCCGTCCGCGCCGAGTGAAACGAACATCATGCGCGCTTCGGGCATAAACAGGGCCTTCATGCAGGATCGATCCCTGTCCGCAGGCCCGGTGATTGCCGAATCGAGCGCGTCGGGAATGCCCTTGGGTTCCGACGGCAACGCACAGCCGGCATCCGGCGCCTGCGCCATCGCACTTCCGGCGAGCGCGCCGGCCAGAATCGTCGCTAAGAAGAGTGCCCGCAGCATTTGTAAAGAAAACGTTGACATTGAACATCGTCCTTTCCTGTTCCTTTTTGACTTTGCGGTTGTCGAGCCTCGAGTCACCGCAGGTCACGACGATGATCGCGTCGTCACCGACGCGCAATGTCAGCGTGCTGGAAAAGAAGTTCGCGAGTCACTTCAGTGCCCAGAACTTTCCTGAACTCATTCCGGTGCACTCTGGCCTGGTTTTGACACGCGCTGCTACAGATTACTTTCTCGGTCACCGCCTCAAATGCGTCGGCACTATCGCCGATGTCCCCGGCATAAGCCGCCATGTTTCTATAAGTGATCTCGAGATACACATTGGGCTGATCCGGTGATTTTGGAGAGGCCTGGAAGACCTTGTAATCGATGATTAACCCAGCTGTCTTCGCGGCTTCCATGGTCGGCACCCATGTCGAGGTGACCCATGCCATGTACTCTTCAAAATGCCCGTACTCAACGTGTATGTAGTCCACCTCAGTCACCGGGCCGTAGGTATATCCGCGCTCCTCCTTGGCACCTGCTTTATTACTGGCGTTGTCCGAGGCATTCGCACCGGAAACAAGCGCCACGACCGCGATCAGGATAGCCATACTTTGCGTCATGATTTTCATATCGATTCTCCTATCGTGAATATTCTGGCTTCTTTGGTTGCCTCAAGCCTTGACGACGAGGTCGATCTCAACGCAAGCCCCAAGCGGCAGCGCGGCCACCCCGATCGCCGTGCGGGCGGGAAAGGGTTGACTGAAATGCTTGGCGTAAATGCCATTCACCGCCACGTAATCACTCATGCTCGTCAGATACACACCGGCGCGTACGACATCATCGAAATCCTTGCCGGCCGCCTTGAGAACCGCCGAGAGATTCTGGAAGACGCGCTCCGTCTCGCTCTCAATACCTCCGGCCACCAGCTTGCCCGTCGTCGGGTCTTGACCGACCTGACCGCTGAAATAGATGAAACCATCGACTTTGATCGCCTGGGAAAACGGGCCGACCGGCGGCGTGAGCTCGGGCGAGGTAATTGCGATCTTGCTCATGGAAACTCCTGTGGATACCTGGGTTAGATGGTTAGAATACCGGGTTAGATGGTCAGAATGGTGGAGCCCGAGGTTGCGCGCGCTTCCAAGGCCTTGTGGGCCTCAGCGGCATCCTTGAGCGCAAAGCGCTGATTGACGTTGATGCGCACCTTCCCTGAAGCCACCACACTGAACAACTCGTTCGCGGAGGCTTCAAGCTCTTCTCGGCGCGCGATGTAGTGGAGGAGCACAGGCCGTGTCAGAAAGAGCGAACCCTTCTGCGACAGCAGAACGGGCGCCATGGGATCGATGGGACCGGAGGCTTGCCCGAACGTCACCATCAATCCGCGCGGTCTCAGGCAATCGAGGGAGCGTAAGAAGGTGTCCTTGCCGACGGAATCGAAGACCACCGGCAGTTTCTCGCCGCCGGAGATACGAAAAACCTCCGCTACGAAATCCTGTTTGGAATAGAGGATGGTGTGTTTGCAGCCATTGGCGTGGGCCAATTCGGCTTTGGCTTCTGTAGAAACGGTGCCAATGACCGTCGCGCCGAGAGCGGCCGCCCACTGACAGAGAATGAGCCCCGTCCCGCCGGCTGCGGCGTGCACGAGGATCAAGTCACCCGCCTTGACGGGATAAACCTGCCGGATCAGCACTTGAGCGGTCATACCCTGAAGCATCATCGCGGCTGCTTGATCGAAGGAGATCGCATCGGGCAATCGCACCAGTCGATCGGCCTCGATGAGCCGCACCTCGGAATAGCCACCGGCAGGACCGGCATAGGCCACCCGATCGCCGACTTTCAGACCGCGCACATCCTGGGCGACCGCCTCTACGGTTCCGGCACCTTCGAGACCCGGGATAAAGGGAAGCGGCTGCGAGTAGTATCCGGTGCGGTGATAGACGTCAATGTAGTTGAGGCCGGCCGCCGCCTGGCGCAGGCGCACCTGACCCGACCCGGGCTCATCGACATCGACCGTAGTCCAGTGTAGAACCTCGGGACCGCCCGTCTGCCGAATTTGGATCGCATGAGGCATATAGATCTCCGTAAAAAAGATGAATTCCGGAGCATTCTGGTGCGCGACAGACAATTCGTCAAATTCATTATTCTCACGATGATAATGCCATTTGAGTACGATGATGTTATTCTCGGGAGGACGAGTAACTCGGCACCCAAGGCAACCTCCCAGCCTTTGCACTTGCCGGGTAATCGCAGAGGGCGTCCGGAATAGACGATCGGCTGCACCGGCGATGGACCCGGCATGGCGCGGCTTCCGGAACGCGGACCAGAACCCTACCGCCTGGTCATACGAGGCGGCACGTACCGTTTGGCTGTGGCGGGAGGACTCGAACCTCCGACCACCGGATTAACAACTCCGCGTTTGTCTCGGGACATACGCGGATATCTCCTTTCCTCAACATCTTACCTCGGTCTGGACTTGTCCGCACTCGTGCGAAAACGCGCGAATTAGACACGCGTTAGACGCGTGCGCCGCGGCGCCGCGCCACTAGGATTGCTGCAGGTGCGCGAGGTCTGACGCGACAACACTAGGCATCCTGCCGGGGGGCGGTGCGATAACGCCTTCTGGCGCCGGTTGAAGATGCGCAGCCCCTTCTCGCAAAAAGCCGCCCGCGAAATAGGCCCGGGGCTGTAGATCGGAATGATCGTCTTCGCGGTCTCGAGAGAGTCGCGGAGATCGGCGGGCCAATCGGCGCCGCGAGCGTCAGATCGGTGCCGTCGAGGAATCCGAAGCGAACGTCCCTACCTAATCCGCGGAGGTTGCGCACGCTGTCAGGTTGCAACCAGCCCGTGAAACGGCTTTGATCCCGCTCCTTTCGGCCCCGATCTTCCATTATTGGGTACTTGGGGGGGGGTAGGGAAATGTAGGCGCCGGTCACTCCTAAATTGAGAGTTCTGGTCCACAGCACCATCCTTGCCTGAAATCGGTTGCCTCATTGTGAAACTGGAGTGGCAGTCCATCCAATTTGAGGAGGGACGATGGAAAACGGTTGTCTCGACGTCGACGCAATCCGGGAAACATACGTGGCGCGCGATGCGAGCACGAATGCACCGCCCGCCGCAGGAATGACGCGCCGCACGTTTCTCGCCGTCGGTGCAACAGCGGCGACTGCGGCCCGCGCCGGAGCGACCCGGACGTTCGCACCGCTGCTGACCTTCGCGCGCTCCCGCCAGGGATTTCGATTCCTTCTCGATGGACATGAGGCATGGTCGATTGATCCGAGCCGCTTCGCCGGCACGCCGCGTCTGGACGTTACGACGCGGAAGGAAACGATCGAGATCCAGCTTTCCGGCGCGAGGTTTCCCGGTACGTCCATCCCGGCGAATCTGGCATGCCGGTGTGAGCGCCGGCGGCGCTGGACGATCGACGTTTCCATGGAGGCTGGTTCGTTTAGCGCGGCCGGTGACCTTCTGGAATGGTTGACCAAGTGCGCGCCGCTAATCTCGCGTATTTCGCTTCGTCAAAGCCTTGAGCGCTCGCCGCTCGCGGCCTTCACATCAAGGATTGAAGCGCGGCGCGCAGAGTTTCGTCCCGATTGGACGCTTGCCTTCCCATCCGACTGTTGGATTGATGTCACGATGAACGGGACGCCGATTCGCGCAGCTGGCGCTGTCCTTCGCCTCGGCAGCAATCCTTCGCGCAGCTTTTTGAAGGGCCGCCCGAAGAAGACGACATCCCTCTCGATTCACCGTGGCGCGCTTCGCTGGGAGTTGGAGCGCGCACTCGCGCGTCCTCCAGCTGGCGAGGTCTTCATATCGAACGAAACGTTCGATGGACTCGACGTTGTCTTCGATGAATCACCCCGTGGACCGGCACGCGTTGTGGCTCAAAGCGCGGGCGTGGCTGCTGGCACCATCTATTTCCGTCCCGGGGACCGATTCGTCGATCCCGAGTCGAAACCAATCGTTCTACCGCTGCGCGATCCGAGCTTCGCCTTCGCTGCGGGTGCCGCGACCTTCGATAGCGCGCTTGTTGCGAGATTCTCGAAAGAGCTTCCTTGGCTCGCCGTCGATGATAGTGCTCTCCAGCTCGCAGGCTCGGAGGATCCCTCCTTTGAGATCGTCGGGCGGAATGGCGCTCTCCAAACATTTCGTTGTGCGCCGAATCTGATCGGATCACTTGTACCTCTCGATGGGGACGTCATCACCCAGTCGATGCCGATGCCGTGCGACACGAAAGTCGCGATTCATCATGATGCGCCGAAGAATGACGGGCAACCGGAGCAATGGGGAAGTGTGACCTCGTGTGGAGGTGAGGGGAACATCGAGCTGCTGTTGCCCAACTGCTGCATCTCCGTCGCGCGTCCCGATGACCTTCTGAATATCTGTTTCGAGCTGCAAAACCTTCGCGTGCGCAAGCGGCTATTTCATGCGCCGGTTCTTGAGCCGACGGGCAGTGGCGAACCGATGGTCATCGTTCACTTTCCACCGCAGGCAATTCTCGAGCGTGCGTTTCTAGAAGATGCTTTGGGCTCCGATTGCCCGACCGACCCGCCCGTGGATTCACGCCTCTCAGGCTATTCGCGAGTCGCCTTCAAGATTCCCCGTTGTGAATTCGACGGCGACGGACTGCCGTTTACGCTCGCGTCGCTGCTGGCCTGGGATCGTTTCGAGCAGTCACTCGTGGACGAGATCCGGAAGCTAGACAAGATCGCGCCGCCGAGGCCGCACCAGACGGCCATCGAAGCTCCGTACCGTCTGGTCATGTCACCGGAGCGGAGCTCGATGTGGCGGCATTCGGATGAGCCGGTGTCGGTGGGCGGGCGGACGGAGTTGTGGCACACACGTCTCTTTCGAACGGGTGACGCGGCAAAGGAAGACTCCGTTCCGAAAGTGCGCGCGGTCTGGTCGCCAGACTTTCAACCAACGGCGGCGGATCCCGTTCCCATTGAATGTCCGTTTCGCGCATCGCTCAATCCCCGCGACCGTCATCGCATCGTGCGACTCACGCACGACCTCGCCACCGGCCCCGAGCCAGTCAACGCCCGGCTGTTCGCATTGTCAGCGCTCGGCGCGTGGCTCGATCTTCACGGATTCTGGGATTGGACCGTGGCGCGGCAGGCGATTCCATTGGAGAAGTGGGATCACGAAGCCACCATGGGACGCGATCAGCACGTCGTCGTCGAGAATCGCGGCTTCTTGTACCCGTTCGGGCACAAGTGCGTTCTCGTCAAAGAGACTGAGCGAAAAGTGCAGCCGTCTCATTTCGACAGCGGCCGTCCGAGTTCGTACGTGGCCTATCTTCGGCAGCGGAAGTACATCCGCGTCAAGGAGCCGGTGAAAGAGTATGACCCGCCTACAGCCGATTTCTCATTCTTGAAAGTCGAGTACAAGGACCGCGTAACGCCGTCCCTCGATCCGATTCGCGGGATTCGAAGGAATTGTGCGACAACGCCGCGCCCTCCGGCGAAGGAGCCTCCGAAGCCTGGGGAGTGTAAAGCAGCTGACGATGAATGCGATCCGGTCAACTTCTGGTGTGAACAGGCGTTCTGGCCTGAGGTCGCCGGCAGGGCGTTTCGCTTCAGGATCGAAGGGACGGATCGCGCCGGCAATCTGATCTCTTTCGACGCGCCTGCAATCTTCATTGAGGATCGCATCGCCGACACCCAAGACTGCCTGCCAAAGAGCTGCGGTGATACCTCCGACTGTACGCCGCTCCCGGGCAGCCCGTTCCGCCCGAGCGTTGTTCTTCCCGACGCCGCTTGTGAGTACCAGGAGGACAATGACCGGCGCGTTTCGACGTTCAGCGGTCAAACGCACGCTCTTTCGCAGTCCATGCAGAAAGGCGATACCGAAATTGAGGCCCAGCGCGTCTATTTCTTTCATAACAAGACCGATATTGAGCGACCGCCTTTCCGGCCGATTATCGAGAGGATCGAGGGTCGTGTTCCCGCACTTGACACGCTCGCCCGCGATGGAGGAGTGGCATGGTTCGTCCTGGACGATCCGGACGACGCCGCGAATCACTCGCAGACATTCGCGCACATCATCCTCGAAGACGGCCAAAGGCTGTCGGACGCCAACAGGAATCCCAGCACCAAGACGGCGTCACCGCTTCAGGCGCGATTCAATGAGCAGAGCGATCGTTCCGGCGGTATCGCGGCGCCACGGCCTGACATCACCGAGCTTTCGCGATCCCACGGGGCGATCGGCGCTCCGCCGCCTGCCACTTCCGCCGGCCAACGCAACGCAATCGACAGCTTCTTTCACACTGACGCAAAACTATTTGGCGTTATTGAGCTGTCCCAAATCATCGCCGCGCTGGACTTCGGACTTCCTGATTCGATTCCGGCCATGCTCTCGACGCTGATCCCGTCGACCGATGGGCCCGATGAAATCACTCAAACTATCAATTGGCGCACCCGGCAGCTGCAGAATCATTCCATTGGAGACATCTTTGCGTTCGAGAAGGGAGAGAATGCAGAGCTTTCTATCGAAGGGTTCTTCCAGTTCTGGCTGGACCCCGACTACCAACCTCGCTTCTCGATGAGGGGAGCGCTTACCGACTTTGCGATTGCACTCACGTTCAGCGGGTCGGGCGTTCGGGTTCGCTTCGATTCGATCCAATTCATCTCCGGCAGCGAGTTGACGAGCGACGTCGATGTGAAGATTGCCGGTGTCGATTTTCTCGGCGCACTCGCGTTCGTGCAGAAGCTTCAGGATTTTCTGAAGCTTCCGGGCGGCGCCCAAATCGACCTAAGAAGCGACGGTGTGACGGTATCCATGCCAGCGCTGAAAATACCATCGATTCCGCTTGGCGCTTTCTCACTTCAGGATCTTCTGATCACGGCGTCGCTCGATCTTTCCTTCCGTGACAAGCCAGTCGTTCTCAACTTTGATTTCTGCTCTCCGGCGCGACCCTTCCTGGTGAATGTGGGCGTCTTTGCCGGCGGTGGCTTTTTCGGGGTCGGTGTCACGAGCAACGGTTTGCAGCGATTGGCAGCGGCATTCGAGTTTGGCGCGCAGAAAGCGTTAGATTTCGGAGTCGCGACAGGTCGCCTTTATGTGATGGGCGGCCTCTTCTACTCTCAGGAGGGCAGTCCAGGCAGTTTGACGGCCACCTACAGCGCTTATGTCCGGGCCGGCGGCGAGCTCCACGCGTTCGGATGTCTCAGCTTCGGTGTTGATCTCTACGTTGCGCTCTCCGCAATGGACAATGGCCGTGAGTCCTATCTCATCGGGATCGCAACGCTGACATATTCCTTCGAAATCGCCTTTGTAAAGAAGAGCTTTTCGATTTCGTATCAACAGCGTTTTGCCGGTTCGTCTTCGAGTCGCTCCGGCAACGCACGACTGAATGCGCCACAGAACGCACTTGTGGCGTCTTTCGTTGCTGACGTTGGCGGAAGCAGTACATGCGCGAACGCGGAAGAATTCCCAGTGCCGGATATAGCAGCGTTGATGCCGAAGGATGAGTGGATCCGTTATTGGACAGCTTTCGCTGGCGCGAGGAAATGAGATGACGATCAAGCTCGATCCAGTGACCCACGAGCTCGTGCAATGGATGGCGCTTCCCGCTGGTGCGACACCTGACCAGAAACCACGCTTATCGGTCTTCGTCTCACCGCGTCTCTATCGAGTGGACGGCGGATGGCGCTGGATGCTCGGTACGAAGACGGGCTTCTCGGACTGGCCTGAGACGCTGCGCAACTCGCTGACTTTCAAGGCGGAGCTCGAAGGCCTGGGCCTGGTCAGGTGTGATCGTTTCGTGCCGGAGGAGACCGATCCGGTCTCGGGCGCGAAGCACAAACCGGAGCCAAGTTCGGACATCTGGAAAGCGTTGTTTGACGCCGCCTTCATCGTCGAGCCTTATGCCGTTCCTGGGTCCAAGGCACCGAGCACACAAACGACCGAGGTGATGTCGTACTCGCCGTCGAGAATTGCTTCCTTCGTGCAACAGCGTTACAAAGACCGCGCGCTCGGAGACCAGTCGCAGGACTTCGGCCGTGACGCTGTCGCGTCGCTGTCGAAAATGGGGCAAGGTGAGCCGTTTAGGCGCTGGAGTGAGGTAATTGGCAAATACCGCACTGTCAGGAAGCACCTTGGCTCGGAACAGAAGGGGGACTTCACCGAGCGCGATCTCAGGCTCGCCGAATTTCTTCTATTCCACACCGCACCGGAGGCGCCGATCTTTCCGCGCCCAAAGAAGAAAACCGACAGCCCGATGATCAGCGCGAGCGGAGGACAGCAAGCGGCTGGCGACGAAATCATCATTGATTCGAAGCCAGATGGCCAGACGTTCATTGCCGATCCATTGTGTGAAGAGGGCTCCGTACGAACGCCACATTTCCTGTTGCCGCGGCTCTCCTCGGTGGAGCCAGGTTTCAAGGTGATCGTTCGCTCGGTCAGCACTCACGAGTCAACCGCAAGTGCGAGCGGCGGCGATCGGTTCACCGATGGAGCGACGGTTCGCAAATTCGACCGCACCACACCCGACGTCGTCTATCGCGCGACGAGCGGCGGCTGGATGACGGAACCGGAGGGGCTCGTCGATTTTCACTCCGCCGTCAGCGCGCTGACATCGTATCCGGCGCTCCTTCGCCGTCTCGGTCTTCTCTTCGACGTTGCTCTGAACTGCACGTTCAAGAATCTGGAGGACCATCCGCTGATTCGGATCGTGCCGTGCCGCGTCCGTCCTGCGGAGATTGCAGACGTTACTCCGTGGACGCGCTCGACGGTATCCGAGGGCGGCGTGACCATTTTCTCGCCATGGTCGCTCGACCTTTCGCATGGTCTATTGAGGAGCGGTTCACACGAAATCGTACAAACGGACGACGATAGCGCCATGCTTAAAGTGGCCATGAATCTAGACCGCAATGAGCTTCCGGCGCTGCGCCATGCCGGCATCGCCTTGGTTGACGACGCTACGAGTACGAACCTCAACAGGGCCCTCGAGCAGCAGGTCGCACACGAGAAGAATTTCGCCGGTACGGTGAAGAAGGCGGTGGCGCAAGTGTCCTCTGCGGCGGAACCGGCGTTCGCGCCGCCGGCGACGAACAGCATGACCGGCAGCGACATCATTCACGGCTACAGGATTGACATTAAACGCACCGACGCCGGCGATCAAAAGTGGAGACCTCTCTGTGAGCGCACGGTTCGGTACAGCGGCGGTTTCGAAACCTTCCAGGCGATTGATGAGGGCCAGATTGGGCGGGCTGCCGATGCCGTCGGCGATGAGAACGCAACGGCCCTGCGCGTTTCGCATACGCTTTTCCGCTGGGATGGCTGGAGCCTCGTTGTGCCGCGGCCAGGACATTCCCTGGGCGGGCATGGGAATGTCGTAGAAGGCGACGGCGAGCAGGAGCATCCCAATCTTCGCGCCAAGATGGAACTGGATGTCGGAACGGATGGTTTGGAGCGCCTTCGCTTTGGCGGCGAGTATTCATTTCGCGCGCGCGTCGTTGATGTCGCCGGCAATGGCATTTCATTGAAAGACGCGGATACGTTGTTCAGGGCCATCAGTTCCTTGGATGCTGAGGCGGCATTCAAGAGTCCGTTTTACCGATTCGAGCCGGTTCATGCGCCCAGACTCATTCCTACGCACGAGCAGGTTTCCGGCGAGACCAATGAAAGGCTGGTAATCCGCGCATTTGACGATCACCACGCTACGCCGCAGGTATGGATCGTCGCACCTCCGAAAGTGGCGCAAAACCTCGCCGAGATGTGTGGCGCGATGGATCACCTGACGCCACTCGAGTCCTATGCAGAGTTGCTCCGCCTGGACCATGATGTCCCGGCCAAGCCGCTCAGCATCGGTCCAGGCGGGCGTCGCGATCCGTTCCAGTACATCGCCGACCCCTACTGTCGCGGAATCGTGCTCGAAGGTGTCGTTGCCCGTTTTCAGCAAGAGGGCAAACCTGTCAATTTCGACGCCGGGCAGTTCGCCGATTTGCGGATCGAAGTCGCCGCCGGCGATGAGGCCGTGAAGCGGATCGGGAATGTCATATTCGTCACAGTGCCGCTTGGCCGATGGCGCGAACTTCGCCTCAGTTCGATGGCGGACGACTCGGACGCCAAGGTCTTCGGGCTATGGCATTGGCTCGGTCGGCCGAGTGATAAGCCGCAAGCGCTAGCAAACGGAAAATTTGACGTCGTGACGCCACCTCGCACTATCGTCGTCGTGCATGCGGTGCAGAGGCCGCTCGTGCCGAAAGACTGCAAGACTATCGAGTTGCGGAAGATCGACGTGGACCGCGCCTTCGAAAGCACGGTCGCCGATCTGAAATGGTCGATTCACCTCGACCTGCCCAGCAGCGGCAGGGTCGACATGCAAGCAGAGTGGAACGACATGGTCGATGATGCCGCGCAGCCGGATTGGACGAAGGCGAAGGGATCCGCGCGTCCGTTCCAGGAGGCCGTGCCCCCCTGGAAACCGCGCAATCAGGAATCAGTCGTGGTCGACTTCTCGGATCAGCACAAATTCGCCGACACCCACCACCACGAGGTGACATACCGCGGCGCCGTTACGACACGATACGCGGATAATTTCGATAAGGTCGAGGACAAGACAAGATTGACACGGTTGTCGACAGCAGTGGTCAAGCACATACCGAACAGCGCGCCGCCGAACGTGCCGGAGATCGACTACATCGTCCCGACGTTTGCCATGTCGGAGAAGCGCGATTCGCGATCGCGGATAGACCGGAGCCGGACGAGCGGTTTTCGCGTGTATCTGGAGCGCGGCTGGTTTTCATCAGGGAATGACGAGATGCTCGCCGTGATCCTGCCGCGTAGCGCATTCGACGTCATCGACGAGGAGACGCAGAAGAAAGTGTCGGAGTGGGGAATGGATCCGATCTGGAGCTCTGAGCCGCTGCCGCCACGGCCGACCCTCGACTCATTCGAGGCACCGGTGAAAATAGTCAGCATGCCGCTCTCGTATTCGAAGAACGCCGAGGGCAAACTGATCGCCGGCCCCGAGGTGGCTGTCGCCGCCTATCCAGTGGCGTTGGACGTCAAAAAGAACAAGCTCTTCTGCGATGTCGACGTTCGCATTCCCCACAGCTACTTTCCCTTCCTTCGTCTGGCGCTGGCGCGGTATCAGCCGTACTCCGTCTGCGGCGCTCATCTCTCCGGCGTTCGCCGTGCCGCTTTCGTCCAGCTTCTTCCGAGCCGGACCCTTTCGGCGCGCCGCATCGGCCGCGACCGCTACCGGATCGCCCTCACCGGCCCTGGCTATGTACCGGCGAATCCGACCGACGCCCCCGCCGGCCGGACGGAGTTTGCGTGGAACCTACCCTACCCCGACGTCAAAGTCGGCGTGGAGCGACGCACTCTCCACCGCACATCCCTCGGGTGGGTGCCACTTCCACAGCTGACACGGCAATTAGAGGGCCGCCGCACCAGCGCAACGACGTGGCTGTGGGAAGGTGAAATCGACGTCCCGTCGGACAGCGAAACCCGGCTAGTCGTGCGTGAATACGAGCATTTCCCCACGGAATTTGTTCCGTTGGATAAGAACGGCACGAAGCCGCCGGTTCCGGATAGATTCCGGCTAACTTATATCGATGCGATTGAATTGTGCAAATTGTGAGGCTGAAAATGAAGACACTTGTGATCGCTATCTGCTTGTGTGTGGCTAGCGTAGCCAATCTTGCGGCTGGTGTGACCGTATTGCGTGTGCACATGGTCGCCGGGGCGGGCGATGCGTGGCCGACGCGAGAGATTGAGGTTGTAGTGAGTCCAGCCGCCAAGAAACCGCTACTGGATGAGATTGGTGAGGGCATAAGGCGTTGGAACGACGCCGGACTTCCAATCACCTTCAAGCCGACCGGAAATCCAAAGAATCCCGGCTACATACTTATAACCCCAACGGGAGTAGCCCCTTGCGTAAAGGAGCCGACGAGTTTGGTTGACTCCTCCAAGATCGAGAAGGCGAGAGGTTATACGAGGGGAGGCGTCGGCTTCAAGACATTTAGGAGATACGATGTGTGCCTAAATCCGACTACAGCGACACACGGAACGGTACTGCACGAATTCGGTCACGTCGTTGGCCTTTATCATGAGCAAACGCATTGTGACAGTTTTCTTTATACTCTTAAGACGCTGTGGGGGAAAGACGGCACGAATGAGCCTTTCAAGTTTGATTGTAAGAGCGGTGAAGCGCCGCCAAAGGATCCAAATACCGAGAGTCCAATCACAAGCACTAACAGTTTAGCGCAAATGGCCAGCACTTACGATTTCGCATCCATCATGCAGTACCCTATTCGGCTGAGCAACGGGCAATTCGGTCTTACTGCTCTAGGCGTGCTCGAACTCGACCGAATAAAGCTGAAGCCTGAGCAAGTAGGTGCGCGCCCAAGCCTGACCGACAAAGATCGTAGTATATTGAGCGAAAAGGATAAGCAATCACTAAAGTTTCTCTACCACTAACCCCGCCGTATCAGCGATTGGGACTCCTATTCTGCACACGTTCCGCGCCGAATCCATGACGCGTTGGGGAGCCTCCAGAGCCCGGAGAATCGAATTGGGTACTGGGCCGTCACAGTGTCCGGAAGCTACCGGCGAGCGTTTGCTGTTCGTTCCAGGGCGCCACAGTAACTCGGCGATAGTAGCGGACGCGTGGCCGTTCCTGGGTCCGTCGTTCGGAATTTAGAGGGGATGATTGATTTAATATGTGCAGCCGACATGCGGTTGAGTACCGAGGCAGGCGAATGAAATCGAGCAACAGGCACCTGGTGATGAGTTGGGAGATCGCGGAAGCGGATTCCCCGACATTGCCGTTGCCCGGAGGCGGAGGGACAGGCCTTGAGGATTCACACTAGATCGCGACTGCGTGTCACCTTCGTGTCGGAACACTATCCGCCAACGGATGGAGGTGTTGCCACCTCGTCGCAGAGAGTTGCGCGGCAGCTCGTGTTACTCGGGGCGGATGTGCATGTCATCTGCTTCGACCACGGACAACCGATCACTAGCCCCGACTACGTGGTACGCGAGTACGATGAAGGGGTCGTGGTCTCCCGTGTCGGTCCATTCTTTCTGAAGCAACGCCTACTGTCGGCCGATGCCATTCCTGAAAAACAGAAGGCGACTCTGCGCAGAAGAGCGTTTGCCCAGATGTGCCAACTCGTGGATGAGCATCCGGCCGACATAGTGTTGTCGTTCTACCTCCTGAACGCGGGGTTCATGGCGACTTTTCTGGGGCGGGCAAAGAAGCTGCCGATCGTCGCAGGAGTGCGGGGCAACGACATTGGCCGCAACATTTTTCACACTGAACGCTTTGCCGCTATTCAGTGGGTCGTGGGCAGTGCAACGCATATCGTTTGTGTCAACGATCACCTACGAGATAGATTGCTGATCACCTTCCCAGATGCTGAGAATAAGACATCTGTGATTCCAAACAGTGCCAGAGTTCCCGACGTTAGCGCGCTCGATAGGCATGATGCTCGGCGTGTGATGCTAAAGGCGACCGGTTGGCGCGACGAGCACCTCGTTGCCGTTTTCATAGGGACGCTACGTGAGAAGAAAGGAGTTTCTGTTCTCCTCGAGTCTCTAAACAGTCTAGGTTCTGAGGCGCAGATTCGTCTCCTCGTGGTGGGGCCGGAGATCGGTGGCTACGAGCGCAAAGTGTGTGGTGAGCTATGGTCTCGCCTGACTGCGGAAGGGCTGTGCTGGGCCACCGGCCGCATCGTCCAGTCAGACGTCCGGCAATGGGTACTGGGAGCGGATATCGTCGTCATGCCGAGCATCGACGACGGAATGGCGAACGGTTTGCTCGAAGGCATGGCACTCGGGCTTTGCCCTGTGGTATCGAATATCTTTGCTGACGTGGTTCGCGACGGAGAGAATGGTCGCGTCGTTCCGTCCGGTGATGCAGCGTCCCTGGCTGCCGTGCTCCGCGCGCTTGAACAGGATCGAGCGAGCGTCTCCCAGTTCGGCGCGGCGGCGCGCACCTCCCGCAGCACGTGGACCCCGGAAAGTGAGGCGGCTGCCTATCTCGACCTTGCGGACCGCATACTGGAAAAACAATCCGAACTCGGTGGTGCCGATTGATTGCGCCCCATGCGGTCCCTCTTTGCCGTCCTAGCATCGCCGACTCTGCGGAGGGCGCGATTAGGGAGTGTCTGGCGTCGGGTTGGCTGGGCTACGGCCCGAGGTGTGGCAGTCTAGAGACACTATTTACCGCTCACAGTGATGGTGTCGCAGTCGCAACATCGAGCTGTACCTCGGCGCTCTACCTAGCAGCGCAGCTCTGTTGGCGCTCGAGCGTCGACGAAGCCATCGTCCCGGCAATCACCTTCGTCAGCACCGCCATGGCGTTTCAGGGCGCCGGCTACCGTGTCGTCGTAGCAGACGTCGATCCCAAAACGGCGATGCTTAGTGTTGCTGACGTGGAGCGGGCGATCACTCCGCACACGCGAGTGGTCGTTGCAGTCCACTTATTTGGCCAGCACTATGACACGAGTTCCCTACGCGACCTGTGCGACGCCCACGACGTTGTTCTTATTGAGGACTGCGCCCACCGCGTTGACCTGCTCGATGACGGTCAACCCTTGGGTGATATGGCCTGCTACAGTTTTAACGCAGTAAAAGAAGCACCCGGAGGGGAGGGGGGCATGTTTTGGTGTCGCTCCGTGACGAACCGCGATCGCGTTCGCGCATTGTCGAACCTCGGCCTCACGGTAGACACTATGCAGCGGTCGCGGTCACTGGCCCATGCTGACTACCAATTCACCGGAGAAGTGGCCCTAAAGCTCCGAGGCAACGATCTATCTGCGTGTCTGACCTTGTCATCGCTGAGAGAACTGTCAACGACGAGAGCGCGTAGAGCTACCATCTTTGGGTACTACGATCAGGCGATCCGACGCGGAACGTCGGTTGTCCGTCCGTTGGAGCGTGGCCCCGACGATAGTTACCTGATGTACGTTGTCCGCGTTCCGGCAGAGGTTCGTGACCAGGTACGAAGCAGCATGGCGGCATCCGGGGTCGCGACCAGTGTTCATTATCCGTCGCTCACTCGCCATCCACTGTTCCAGAACGACTGGTGCCCCGTCGCGGAAGCAATAGAGGGAGAGATTATAACTCTTCCCTGCTTTCCCGAGCTCACGGACTCGGAGCGAGCGCGGGTTGTAGACGCGCTCCTCAAAGCGGCGAGCGATATCGAATGATCACTCCTACTAGTTGTATGCCCAGTCGAATCACGTTTCCAACCGACGGCGTTCTGTGTTGTGGCGAAAGGGTGCGTATCGCATGGCCTGTGGAATCTGACGTAGACGAGATCACGGAACTGCGCAACCGCCCCGCCATTCGACGCTGGTTCCTCGACTCACGCCCATTGGACCCACAAAAGAGCCGCGAGTGGCTCCTGCACGGCATGCGTCGTGGTGAGGAGGCTATCCTCACAATTCGGTGGATGGAGACCGACGCCTTTCTCGGGACGATCGGTTGGTCCTCGTGGGATCAACTTCAAAAGACGGCCTGTTTTGGGAGGCTAATGATTGACCGGCGCGCACAACTTCAGCTACACCAGAAGATGGCTCCTCCCTATGTCGGCGCCGCCTTGGACGCGGCCCTCGCGCTCTTCGAGTTTGCGTTTACTCACATGGGTCTTCGGACGATAACGACGTGGTACCTTGAGGGAAACCACTTGGCCGCGAGGGCCAACCGCGCAGTAGGGATGGAGGAGACTGGGCGTATGACGCGCTGTCGCCCGGATGGATCATTGGTTCGTACCGTCGAGCTGCGGCTCGATCGTGACCGATGGACGAGGTTGCGGGCATGCGACGATTGAGGGTGGCTTTTTTCACACATCACTTTCTGGAGCCGACTCATCACGCAATCGCACAGGTGCTCGGTGGAATGCGGCAGTGTGCTTACACGGTCTTCGCAAAGCGTTTCGGCGCAGATTTTGACTTGCAGAATGTGGTCGCCAGAGTGTGCTACACCAAGGGGCCGCTCAGAATGTTGTCTAAGGAGCGGTTTGACGTAGCTCACGCACTCTATGATGGGAAGACGGCTCTCCGGGCTGCAGCGGTAGCATTTGAGGCGGGGGTCCCTCTTGTTCTCAGTTTCCATGGTGGATTCGACATGCACGCGAAGATCCGAGATGCGCGTTATGCCGATCTCACTAGGTCCGTAGCAGAGCGAGCTATGGCAGTCACGGTTCCGTGCCGAGGCGATGTTGCACGATTGCGCGACATTGGTGTGGAGCGACCGATCGATGTTCTTCCCGTGTCGATCGACCAGGCCGAGGTTCCGAAGAGGAAGATGGTCGATTCATCCAGGCTGGTCTTCGTGGGTCGACTCATCCCTAAGAAAGGCGCAGATCTCGCAATTGAGGCGTTGGCTTGGCTACCGACGCACCGCCTGACGGTGATTGGCGATGGCCCACTGCGCGATTCTCTCGAGGCGGCGGTCATCCGTCTTGGACTACAGACACGCGTGCGGTTCGACGGGTTGCTGCCGTTGCGAAAGACGCTTGCTGCGATGGCCGAATCCTTTGCGCTCTTGCATCCAGCACGTGTCGCAGAGGACGGAAACGCCGAAGGGATACCGCAGGCCATACTTTGGGCTCAGGCGATGGGACTGCCGGTCATTACGACCGGCACGGGTAGCATCGCCGAAGCTGTCGAAGGCGACGTCTCCGGCGTGCTCGTCCCACCGGAGAATCCAGCAGCAGTTGCGGGCGCTGTTGTGCGCCTGCAGGACGAGCCCTCCTTGCTTTCGCAGCTAAATACTGCTTCTAGCCTGGGACGGCACTCGCTCGCCTCGGTCGTGGCGGCTCTGACGGAGATCTACGGTCGTGCACACGCGAATTGAGCATGGTTGGGTCGGGTCGGGTCGGCTAGATACACTGGCCCAGCACCCGAAGGTTCGCGCGGCGCTTTCGCTCGTTGCCAACCGCGGATTTGTCGAGCCGCCGTTTACGCCCGTCGCCGCGGGAGGAAACGGCCTTGTGTTCAGGGCTGCGGCAAGCGGAGGTGGCTCAGTCGCCGTCAAAGTACCGCGATATGGGGCTTGGGAATTGGGGCGAGAGGGTGTTCTTGAGCACAACATCGTGAGGGAGAGTCAGGTATTAGCGGCCATACATTGCGAGTATCTTCCTTTGCTAATCGATTCGCATACGGACGGAAAATACCTCTGCCGAACGTATTTCGACGGCGTCCTCCTTGAAGAACTCGTCGGCTCACAGTTGATGTTGTTGGACCGGCGCCGACACCTCGTCAGCGCGCTCTTGCAGACCGCGCGCGGCCTTTTCGGCGCCTTTCACGAGAGCCCATACGGCTGCTATGTGATTCGTGACTTCAAGCCACGCAATCTCGTCGTTAGAGATGACTCCGGAGCACTCTGTTTGATCGATGCTGGAAGCGTGCGCTCGGAGGTAAATATGCTCTCTAAGACTCGTCGGACGCATCGAGTGGGTTCTGGACGGTGGTGTTACTGGGCGCCCGAGCAGCTTCTAGAAGACCGACCGACTCTGAGCCGTCGGGTCGACTATTTCGCACTGGGCGCAACGATGTTTTTTGTCCTCTGTGGCTACACCCCTTACCGGAACAGCGCGAGCGCGGAAGCTCTCATGGGCGAATATCTGACCGAGTACGATGGCCTGTCAGGTAGGGTTCGGGCTCAGGCAGAGAGGGCCGAGATCCCAATGCAGGTGGCCGAGTTCATCACCGCCTGCCTAAATCCTTTTGCTTGCGAGCGGCCTACGGGCATACCGGAGATGTGCGAATAATGCCGGGGGCACATTTGAGCTCTCAGGGGCTCGAGTTCTACAGAGGGTCCGAGTCAGAGGCGTGGTCTGTTATTAGGGAGAACAAACTACCGTGCCTGGAAAGCATCGTCTGTGTTAGGCGAACTGTTCCGGAGTGGTGGTCGAGTGTCGCGACGAGTTCTGAGCGAGGTCTCAGGTACTTCCATGTGCCGATACAGCCCTCCTTACGACCAGAGTGTGAGCCTATGCTTCGTACCTTCTTGGATGTTCGCTGGCCGAGTATTCCGAAGCCAGCGCTAGTGTTCTGTAAAGATGGCCGACATCGCACGGGTATGATAGCCGCCGTTCTTGCGTACCGTCGCGGAGCTTCGCTCCACGAAGCGACCGCCGAGTACATAGACGGTACTTTCGGTACGGCACGCGCTCGTGAGGTCGGCCTAATCCTGAAACTGTGCAGCGGTGCCTGATCCGCATGTTCTTCGATCCAGCGCGCCTTCCGTTCATTCCGCGACTCGTCGACAACTGGCGTGCTATTCGGCACGAACTTGACTCGGCCGAGGAGTCCTCCTTTCGACCGTGGCGCGAACGACACATTTATGACCGGGAGTGGAGCGTCCTACTTCTTTTCGATGGATATCAGCGATGTTCCCCGGTCAGGGTCGAGGAAAACTCCATCGCCTTTCCAGCGACAACGAGCATTCTCGACAAGATTCCCGGCTTACTGTCGGCTGGATTCTCGAGATTGGGGCCCAACACTCGGATCAAGCCCCACCGCGGCTATGATCACAACGTCCTCCGAGTGCATCTGGGCCTTCGGGTGCCAGAGCATTGTGGAATCCGCGTGCGAGGTCAGACCCGCCGATGGAATGAGGGAAAGTGTCTTGTCTTCGACGACACATTCATCCACGAGGCCTGGAACCTTGCCTCAGTGCCACGAACCGTTCTTCTCATCGACATTGCTCTAAAGTCCAGACCCTCCGTCGCGCTGAGTGACGCCGTCGAACGGCTGCGTCCGGTCGAAGCCGTCCAATGGGGCTTGCAATGGCTGAGATTCGTCGGCCGTACGCTGCGCTTGTAACGAGCAGATAACGGCCTCTCTTGCCTGGTTTATAGGTCGTAGCGTTTCGTTCCGGCCCGGCTGTTACTGAGCAGTAGGGCAAAAGGTCGTCATATGTGCAACGGCCGCGAGGACGTGTAATGGATATACTCTACCTACGAGTGTTCCCGCAATTCCTCGCTGACTACGGGACTGGCCAAATCGCCGAACATCGATGACGCGAGTGCGGCGATGCCACCTATGCTTGCGGCGTGCTGTGTCAGTCAGGCGCGGGGTTTGCGCCCGTAGTTCTCTGGCATGCGGCCGATACGCTTCCGCACACGCTTTGCGATATGGCGACCAAGCCACCGCACTTTGCCGGTGAGTGCTGTGCGGACGTGGCGCAGCGAAGCCGACACCCAATGGAGAATACCAAAGACGCGCCTGCTCTCAAGATCGCGAATTTTCCTGAGGGCCACGAGAGAGCCAGACTGCCCGATGCGTGTGTAACGGTCGGCGTGCCGCGAGAGAAACGCATCCAGCGCGTGGCTGACTCCGGGAAACCTCTTTTCGTAGTCGTGAAGGCACACGATTCCGCCGACGTTCAACAGGAGTGTCCACCGGAGATCTCTCATGACGCTGAGATGCGCGTGGTTCCCGTCGATCAAGATGAAGTCGAACCGCTCCCCATAGGCCCGCGAAAGCTGTAGGGCGCGGGCACTGTCCGTCGTTCGGATGTCAACGTGATCCGGGTCGAGATCGTGCTCGCGCAAGTTGCGATGCACGGTTTGCAACTGTTCAGGGAAGTAGGTCATGGGATCCACGACAACGAAACGTGGCCGATGCTCGTTTGGGAAGACGCGCATCATCTTCCAGAGCGTTCCCCCTGCGGCGGTCCCGATTTCAAGGTAGCGGCCCGTCAGGCGCTCAGCTGCGAGGAGTGCCAGCAGGAAAGCGGTTTCCTGTGGCGTCATCTCGGACTCCAGAGTCCAGCGGCTCACGCGCATGATCTAAATTGTCGGCGTCAATCGGAACAACCTGTCGGTCGAGCAGCGGTATCGATAGGTTAGTGCGTGCCAAACTTGTGGTTCATATTGAACTCTACGGTACACGCCTTACTTGATGAGAGCAGTTTATCTCGTCTCGACTGGTCTGCACACGCGCGAAAGAGTTCGAATTTGACGCGCGTTAAGAAGCCGAGGCGCCGTGATCCTGCGCCATGGATCACTTGATGAAGGTTCGTAGCGAGAGTGGACGCAGCCGTTGAGGACAATCGTCGTTTGCATGTCTGGTAGATAGGGGGCAGGGCGTCGATCCGCGGCCCGTGCGAGCCCTCTGCCGATCTGGTCGGGAGCCGGGACGCCGCGATCCTTCGCCGATGATCATTTCGAACCGTTTGGAAACAGCCCCGGAAGAGGCTCTCTGAGTGCACTCCCCCTGCGCGACATCGAACGAACGATGAAGCGAAGAAAGGGAGCCACCAATGAATGACTTTGATTCGCACGGCGAGCAAGGCGATGTGTTGCGCCTGCGCTGCGTGCGCCAAATTACCGATGCGGACGACGAGACCCTCACCATCGTGAGCGCCGTCTTGAACCGCGTGCAGTCGAACGCCCAACCTGTGCGCCGCACCCGGCGTCGGAACGCGGCCCCTGATGCCGAGGCAGGTGCCAAGTGAAGCGCCGGCGCCTTGCGGTTGTTCTTCTGGTCGTCGCCCTGCTGGCGGGACTCTCCGCGAGCTGCGACTGGAGCAAGCGAACCGTCGTTGACATGGGGCTCATTGATTCGCCAGCGCCAGCGCCGCTCGTGGACGATATGGTCTGCGATGGCAGCCGAGGTTCGACGTGCTCGACAGGAACGCTTGCGCTCGTGTTGCGTCCTGCACTCACCGCCGCAGCGTCGCGTCCGGGAAGCATCGTCCGTCTCTGGATGCAGGGTTCTACGGTCGAGAGAACGCGGATCGTGTGGACGGCGACGAGCGTTAAGCCGCTGCGGTCCGGACGCCGCGCCGTGGCATCCCGAACCCGTTTGGCACCGTCCCGCCGCCGAAGCTCGGCAAACGGCGCCTCCCGAAGGCGAAGGGCTTCGCCGAGTGCCAGCAGATCCTCGCAACGGCCGAGCATCATGACTGGCCGAGCGCGTTCGACCGCTGGCGCGCGGTCGCGATCATCGCGCTCTTCCTCTACGCCGGCCTCCGCAAGGGTGAAGTCCTCCGCCTCAAATTCGGCCACGTCGATCTCCGCGAGGGCACGATCTTCATCGACAAGAGCAAGGGCGATGACGACCGCGTGGTCCGGATCGCACCCGAGCTGCGCGCGATCCTCGCGCGCTACACGAGCGAACGGCGCCTCCGGTTCGGCGACGAGGTCGGACCCGCGTTCGTTACGTCCACGAAGACGAAGCAGGGCATCTCGGAGATGACGCTCCGGCGCATCGTGCGAACCATCCGCCGCGCGTCCGGCGTCGCGTTCTCGATGCACGGCCTCCGGCACTCGTTCATCACGACGCTCCTCAACAACGGGACGCCGATCCACGTGGCGCAGCACCTCGCCGGCCACGCGAAGATCACGACGACCGCGGGGTACCTGGCGCTCACGGACGAGGATGTGCGCCGCGAGATTCAGAGGCTGTCGTTCCGGTCCGACCGGCGTTGATCGCGACGTGGCGCGATCTCTCCCGCAGTGCCGGAGTGTGTCCGTGACCTGTGCGAGAAAGAAGACCGCAGGTCACCGACATGCCGGGCTAGCCCGGCCACCCTTGAGCGCGAATCGACATCAGGTTCGCCATCATCCGACGATATCGCCGCCCGCACCATCAAGCTTATTTTCTTGGTTCCGGCTACGCCGGGGTAGGGAAAAGGCCGCGGGCGTCACTCCTATCAGAGAGGAGGCTTTTGCCATGCGCCGTTGCGGCCTAGTTCTCTGCTTGTTCTTCATCGCGGGCTGCGCGACGGCCGATGCCCCGCCATTCCACGCCAGGCGTCCATTGAGAGTCGCGCTATACCCGTTTGTGCCGGCGAAGGCCGCCCTCTTTTCACACATTAAGACTTCCTTCGAGGCAGCGTTCCCCGAGATCAACCTTGAAATCATCGACCTCTCCGACAACTACTACGACGAAACAAGCCGTCACGCTGTAACCAACACAGACGCTGACGTCCTCGAACTTGACTCCGTATTCATCGATGACTTCATCGCAGCGAATCGGATCCAGCCGCTTCCCGCGACCCTTCAGCCGGAGTCGGCATCATTTCTCCCTGTCGCTAGCGCTGCCGCTCAGTCGAGCGGCAGTTGGTACGCGATGCCTCATTGGGTCTGCACAAACTTCCTCATCTTTCATCGAGGCGATCCTCTGGGAACGATCAAGAATTTTCGAGAGCTTGAAGCCTCCATCAATAAACCCGTAACGCCATCTAACAGCTTGCTAATAGACCTGAAAGGCCGCTCTACACTCGGCGAACTGTACCTTAATGCTCTTCTCGACAACTATGGCACGTTCGAGAAACTGCGTCCGTTCCTTGAGATGAACAATCTCGATTCCGGCAGCGTTGAGATCCTTAAGCGTAGCCGCGCGTTGTGTGACTCCGAATTATGCCGCGACCGTGCGTATCATGACATGCTTGGATTCTACCCACGTCAATTTGCACACCTTCTCGGCCGTGCGCTCGTGGGGTATTCAGAGCAACTCTATTATGTAGGCAACGAAGAGCTCAACGGCTGTCGCAAAGACACAAAGACTGCAAAACAATGCCTACGGCTAACAGACGGTGCCGGAAAGGCGCTACCTCCAGATTTGGCAGACGTCGACCTGCTTCCAATGCCTCTATCGGAGACCGGATCCACGTCCTTCGCGTGGGTCGACTCCTTCGCGATCGACGCCCGCTGTCAACGACAATGTCTACTCGACGCTGAAGCATTCATCCGTCACACGGCTAGCCTCAATGAGGTTTTGGCTGCGTTGACTCCAGGATACGGAGAGGCGCCGCGCTACCTCCTTCCCGCGCTTGCGCAACCCTACCGTGACACCTCGTTGGTTGCGGCGGCACCGCTATATCCCAAATTCTTCAGCTTCGTACAGAATGCCATTGCGGTAAGAAGCCAGGCGTTGAATGCTCATCTCCGGGACATCGGAGGCGAGCTTGATAAGAATCGCTTACCAAAGTGACGAGAGACGCGAATGAGTTCGGCAGCGTCTGCGGACGCTGTGCGTGTGGCTAAGCATACAGTTATCTCAAATGCATAGACGAGGTGGAAAATGGCAGAGATGAACCGGTTCGAAAAAGCTTGGGCTACAGCTGTGCTCCGGGTTTGGAAGGAATGCGACGAAGACTTCCGACGCAAACTTGTCAAGGATCCCAGAGCGGTATTTGCTGAGCTAGGCGCAGAAATACCTGCGGGCGTTCATGTGAAAATCATCGAAAACACACCCACCCACCTACATTTTGTCATTCCTCCGAAGCCTGAGGATCTCGACGCGATCACGGACGAGAACCTTGACGAGTTGTACCGAGCTTGCCCTGGCACGGTCTGCGCCGTTGGTGGCAACTGAGCGCTCGTCCTGTCGGGGAGACATATCGTGGCGTTAGACTCTCGCTCGTCGCTTGAGTTTATGCCGGGACTCTGGGGCGTAGCTCTTGCTCCCGACGTATTTGCTGTGTTGGGAGAGCGCGTTCGGAGATGCCTGAAGGGCTCGATCGCGGTCGCTGTAGGTCGGGCGATTGATGGTACGCGATCCATAGAGGACATCGTCACGCTGGTGGAGCACGAGCATGCTGCCACTAACGTGCGAACCCTAATCTCTGATTTGTTAAACAAGGGTTACATCCGCGCAAAGTGCCCCCCGATCGATCCGAACGCCGACATCTTCTGGTCCAATCAGAAGGCAGCATCGAGCGATACCACGTTTCATATGAGCCACCACGTCTCCATTCGGTCCTTAGAAGACGTTCCCGTTGACCCGCTTCGGATGCTGCTCGGTAAATGGCTTGACGCGTCGGGCACGACAGAGAACGCGGTGGAGATCGTCGTAGCGGGCGATTACTTGCATCCTGATCTCGAACAGCTTAGCCGCGAATACTATGATGCAGGGCGCTCGTGGATTCTTCTCAATCCGGTCGGCCTGCTGCCGATGTTTGGACCCCTGTTCGCTCCTGGGAGCGCTTGCTGGGAGTGTCTCGCTCATCGCCTCCGCCTGCATCGGTATCTGGAGATCGCGATGACGCGCGACTCCTTGACGTTGGCTCCGCGGAAATATCGTGGGTTTCTTCCGTCGTCTTTGGCGTCCGTTTACGGGATGTTCGCGACTGAACTTCTGAAACTGTTAACCAATAGAAGCAGCGCGCTGGCGAGCAACAGCGTGATCACTATCGATCTCGACGGGTTAGAGATTGGCAAACATGCTCTAACACGTCGCCCACAGTGTCGGCTTTGCGGATCGCCGCAAACCGGCCCAACGCGCGCATACAACCCCCTTCCACACGGCCATACCATCGGCAGACGTCGACGTGAAGACCGAGACGATCCGTTAATTCGCTACGCACACCACGTGAGTCCAATCACTGGTGTTGTTCGAGAGGTCACAGCGATTGATGTCGGCGAGTGGTCAAGGTCCGTACACTTGTGCTCCGGTGGTCTCAACCTGGCTCGGAAATATGATGTCCCAACTTTGCTCTCGCGGCGCCGCGCTAATTACTCGTACGGGCGCGGCATCACGGCCGACCAGGCTCGTCGCAGTGCGTTCGGGGAGGCCGTAGAACGCTATTCCTGTGTATTCGACGGCACAGAGCCTTGCCGACTTGGTAGCCGCCGTGAACTTGGAGAGAGGGCAATCCGGCCGAACGAATGCATGTTATTTAGTCAGCGCCAGTTCGACGAGCGGCGATCGGCGACTGGCGCGGGAGTCATCAGTCCGGAGCCGTTGGACGACACGGCGACGATATCATGGTCATACGGATGGTCGCTTAGCGCAGATGAATCTCGGTATATACCCACGGCGTTATGTTATCTAGACGCAGAAACCTCATCAGGACATGAATATTGCGCATGGGATTCAACTGGCGCGGCGGCTGGCGCAACGTTCGCCGATGCGGTTTGGAATGGCGTTCTGGAGGTCGTCGAAAGAGATGCGGCCTCAATTTGGTGGTACAACAAGGTCCCGGTGCCGTACACGACGTTCTCGCATGTAAGGAGTGCGGTATGCCGGGATGTGCAGCTGTCACTCGCGGCGCTGGGCCGTGATGTGTGGCTGTGTGACATCACCACAGATCTAGGTGTTCCTGTCTACGTCGCATTGTCGTGCATATCAGGTGGCCGCGATCTATGGCTTGGCTTCGGAGCGGATTTTGATCGGGGCACGGCGGCGCTCCGAGCCGTCACAGAGTTGTGCCAGCAATTGCCGAGCTTTAATTCACCGAACTGCGCTGGACAGACGTGGTCTCTTGACACGTTTCCGTTCGCTCGCTCAACAAAGAGCGATTCTCACATTAGAGTGCGGCCGCGAAAAAGCGGATCGTCCCTGGCGTGCATCAACAGGTTCATGAAGACTGCCCGGTGCGAAGGATTGGATGTCGTTGTAACGGATCTAACGCGACCCGACATCGCGATGCCAGTGGTGAAGGTCTTCATCCCAGGGATGCGTCCGTCTGCGCCGCGCTTCGCCGCCGGACGACTTTTTGACGTGCCAGTCCGGCAACGTTGGCGGTCGAGCCCGACGCCTGAGATTGCGATGAACACCTACGCACTTCATTGCTACGGAGAGTGATATGGCTGAGGATTCGCTGGACCTGCAACCGCCCTCGCCTCGCTACCGCCTGCTTGGTTGTGGCCTGGCGCCGCAGCGGATACGGATAGAAAAGCCAGGCTGGGGCGGGACGCGAACGCCTCTCGAAAACGGCGCCACGCCACAACCGTGGCACTGCTTACCGTTTGTAGAAGGTGCTACCTACGGTTTCGAGCTGTTGTACAGCCTCGCCGGCGAATGCCGGGTATCGTGGAGTGAATTGACGCTTCAGTTCGAAGGTGAGTTTCTGTCACATCCCATCGCGGGCACCGTGTGGCCGCCCTTCCTTACCACGAATCCGGGTCATTATTCGCTCGGTAGCTTCGTCGATATGCAGGTACCTGACGGTTGGAGCTTACGCATTGAGCCCCATCCACGGTTCTTTACGGACACAACTGGAACGGTCCCCATAGCTGTTATCGGCAACATTCAGTCGGCGTGGTGGCCGATGTTCTTCTTCGTTACGTTTAAGAGCCCTCCGCGAGGGCAGACGCATGTGTTTCGGCATGGCGAGCCGTACGCCCAGGTTATCGTCGTGCCCGAAAAGGCGCCTTTGTCAGTCGAGCCCATGAGTTCTGCCGAAGCGACTACTCGCGAGCGCCAGGCTCAACGCTTAATGAAGAGCCGGAAGACTATTTCGCGGAGACGATGGGTTTCGGGAGATGGATTGCAATTTGACGATCTGTACAAGCAGCTTCACAGGTCGCGGCGCTCATCGAAGCCGATGTCGACAAGTGCATCAACCTGTCCGATGCAGGGAGAGGGACCGCCGCCCTCAACGCAAAGCGAGGCGTTACGGATCCGCCCGGACCGTTTTCCTGCCGAGCACGATGACGAGTGAAGCATGGATCTATCCACGCTCGGACGAGGTGTCAGACTCGCGTTCCGCGAAGGAGTGACAGTTCGCGGCGACGGGTCAGATGCTGTCGTTGTGCAACTTGAGGATCGCCAATTCGTCTTCACGCGACATGCTCCATCCGTAAAACGTGCGATTCTACGGCTTGCACATGGACTGGCCATTGACGACCTGTGCGCTGGAGCATACGAGGAAGGCGGAGCGCCTGCGATGGCGACGATCTTATTCTATCTCGACCAGTTCGACAATCTCGGCCTGATTGCGCGGCATTTTCTGACATCAAAGGGTCTCTTCGCGTCATATAGCTCCACCGCACGGCGCCCGTTGCCAGCGTGTCAAATCCCCGCGGGTTCAAGCACATATACACTATCGCGCTTCGCCTTCATTCGCAGAGCCGCCGGCGGGATTCTGCTCGAATCGCCGGTGGCCGGTGGCGTGGTGTCAATTCACGATAGCCGAGTGCTTCAGTGGTTGTTCATACTCAAAGACCGCGTAACTTACGCGGATGCCGTAGCAGAACTCCTTACCCACGATGTGATCGCGGCAGACGATCTCGCTAGGTTACTGATTAGCGTCGGCTTCGTAAGCGAAGTGACGCAGGCAGTCCCTGCCATGGATGATCGGGATGGCCTAGCGCAATGGGAATTCCACGATCTTTTGTTTCATTCGCGGAGTCGAGATGGGCGTCACGGAAATCGATACGGCGGGTCATATCCATGGCTTGGCTGGACGCCATCAGCGCCGGCCTGCCGGACTAGTCATTCGGCGAGTTCGTTACAACTTGAGGTGCCGACTACAGAGGATAACGATCCGGCGTTGTTTGCGACGCTGGCGGGTCGACGATCGATCAGAGACTACTCGAGCTTGCCGGTGACCTTTAAGCAAATAGGTGACTTTCTGGCGCGAACTAGCCGTGTGTCCGATTTCTTCCCTGGAGACGATGAGCTAACGCGCCGTCCTTACCCGAGTGGCGGCGCACGGTATCCTTTGGAGTTATATCTGTTGTCGTGGCGCTGCGATGGCCTGCGGCGGGGACTCTATCACTACGATGCATTACACCACAGCCTAAGCGAGATAAAGACCGCGCCTGCGGACTTGGCCGTCATTCACGGAGACGTGGCCACATATGCCAACCGACCGGCCAAGTGGGAGGCGCAAGTCGTAATCATATTCTCTGCGAGATTTCGCCGGATGTCATGGAAATACGAGAGCGTCGCATATTCCTTGATCTTGAAAGAGGTCGGTGTGCTCATGCAGACGATGTATCTCGTCGCGACCGCGATGCATCTCTCGCCGTGTGCAGTTGGCGGCGGCGATTCAGACCTTTTCGCCCAATTGGCTGGCCTGGACTACTATGAGGAAACGGCGGTTGGAGAGTTTCTTCTCGGGAATTAGGAGCCCAGCGACACTGTGCTGACCGAAGCGGAAAAAAAGGTTGCTCGGCTCGACGGGTTTCTGCTAGCTCGCGGCGTGCTTGATGGCTGCATGATGCAAGAGCTGCATGAGGCCGTTGAGGGTGTCCTCGCAGTATTGCCCCTTTCAAATGGCTACCGCACAGTATTTGATCTCGCTGGCCGTGCACCGAGTGTTATGAATATCGTGCGCGCCAGGCGCATCACGGAACTTGTGACGTGTTTTGTCGGTAAGGATGTAGCGTTTCTGCATTCAAAACTGCACGTTGGGGTGTCGCCGGTAGGATGGCATCGTGACGCATGCTCATATCCTCACACGAATTCTTCGGTTGTGGCAGTATCCCTCTATCTCGACGGAGTGCGCGGAACCGATGGCGGGCTACAGGTTGTTCCCGGCAGTCATCGCAGAGACCTAGTACCAGCAGAGCTTACCTTGGGCTCGGAAATTTCATGGTCGCATGATAATAGCGTCGGACTATCTATCGAGCCAGGCGATGTACTAGTGCACAATTGTCTCCTCATCCATCGACCGGCGGAACGTTCGTGCGGAAAACGGCGACGTGTCGTGTTGTTCGTATATCGCTCGGCGGACGCAGCTCTGCTGGTACCGAACACATTCGGCGACGAGTGCTCGGGTGAGGTCGTCAGCGGTGAGGCGGCGGAGAGAATTCGGGTAGAGGAGAGTTCCACTATCTTTGCGACAGAATGCGTTGACTCGGCCGGCAAGCTGGTGCGAGAACGCCGGCACGAAGGGCTCCGCATTCGCGGGCAACGGATCGGCATGCTATAAGCCAGAGCCCGGCTTTGGCCAGAGATTTTAAGAGCATCTAGTCTCTGTATTACGGCCAAAAGCCATGCTCGAGTTCGCCGGACTCGATTTGAGCTTTACGATGAAGGCTCAGGCGAATAAGCTCTTCCCTGTCGTCGCGATCTGACGCTCCAACATGCGCGTGCGTATTGGTAACGTTCGAATGCGTCATCGATTACACCCGTCAGAGCCGCGTCGCAAGAATACGTGGACCATCGCCGATTGCTTTGATGCTTCGCCTCGGGGTCGAGCATCTCTTCGCCGGTTCCTAGAACCATGTCGTACTGTTCAGGGCGCAAAAACGGATGGTGACCTTCCAGCACGCGCGTAACGGGTAACGGAATCCCTTCGACAACCATGTATACCGATGACGACAGCTTGTACGTATGGGAGCGGCACGCATTGCCGGATGACTGGCAGGAGCGGCTTCTGAGGTTCAGGCCCGAGGGCGCGACGGCGCCGATCGTCGCAGCGGTGCAAGCGATCGTCCGCCGACACGGCGACCTGTCGATCATTGTCTGGCAGGTCCAGGAGCTGGCTCTCTCGGTCTGCGGCCACGGTCGCCCGCGGTTTCTTGCTGCCTACGAGCACGTGTGCGCTCGCCTGTCTGACGTGGGCGGCTCGGAGTGGCCGCTGACAACAGCCCTCAACGAACATCTTCGTGGTGACGACCATGTGACCCAACTCCAAAATCGATTCCTGTCATGCGAAGGCGAATGGCGTGCGCTGCTGCGCCTTGCCGACGCAGGCTGGCGTCCCGTGAATCGCAGCCGGGACAGGGCCGATCCCGATTGGGTCGTGCAAAAGGACAGCTACGAGCTTTCGGTTGAGGTGAAGACGAAACTACCGCTTGCTTCGGCGACCGGACGATTGACGCGCGCGTTCATCGGCCTCGGCATGCTGCAACGGTTCGCGTTCCTGCGAGAGCTCGACTACTCCTGGTATGCCGGCGACCACCTCAACGATGCGACCGCACGCGCCTTTGTCGAGTCGTTCATCGAGCACGCCGACGTGATCTGGACACATGGAAGCGCCGGCCTGGTGACGGTCATGTCACTTCCCTGCAACGACGGGGCGCTGCGCATGGGCGTTCGCGCTCCCCGCTGGTTCTGGGTCGAGCTGTGCAGGACTGACGGGCGCGACGCCGGCAAGGAAGTCGTACGCCGCATCTTCTTTGACGTGACCCCCGGCGCCATTCGCCGACCATCTCTTTACGGGCGGCGGTAGCGCGCGTACGTCCGGCGGCTCGGAGGTCGAGCTGCCGTCGACGAGTGCTGCATTCAAACGTCTCCTCCGCGGGAAGCAGATGCGCCACTTTCATCGAGACACCGATGTGGCATATGCCGTTCCATGCGATGTCGTACGAACCCGAGCGGCTGGCCGCGTTCTGGCGGTCGTGGTGCGATGAGCAAGGCATTACCCGCGGTGCGCCTCAGCCCATCACGCCGGGCGGCAGATGCCTGCCAGCGCTCCTCACCGACGCCGCTGTACACGAGCTTGATCTCAGCGTGCTGTGTCGGTGAAGCGCGCCGACTTACCGTGCGTAGCGGTTTGCGAACGTGCTCGCCGCCTCTGCTGAATGCCACGCCCGTCGACGGTCGGTCTGGTTAGTTCGTCACAGTGCGATGTGACAAGCCATACATCCGGTTGCTCGACAGCTCGCAACAATCAGTAGCGGCTGGGAGCAGCCTCAAATGATCAACACTGGCATCCGACAGGACAATACGTGGCTCGTTGTCGACCCCATCGTCGGCTGCATCCACGACTGCCAGTACTGCTTTCTCCGCGTACACAATCTCTCGAAGCGCGCTAGCCCAGCAGCGCTTTCGCCGCGCGCCGCTGTTGATCAGCTCCTGTCCTACTGGGCATTCCGCGAGTCGAGCGTCGTAATGGTCGGCAGCGAGACCGACATGTTCATGAACGCTCGGAATCGCCGATACATCGCGGAGTTCGTCCGTGAATATGATTCGCGCGGTATCCCGAATCCCCTCTGTGTCTGCACGAAGGCGCGAATTCCGGACGACTTCATTCAGCTCGCGCAAGGCGTAACCGCAACGACGATCATCTTCTACATCTCGTTCTCAGGTCTGGGGAGAGCAATCGAGCCGAACGTCGATCCCGCGAATGCGGTCGACAACCTGCAGAGACTCGCGGCCGCGAACCAAAGGATCATCCATCTTTTCCGGCCGGTGATGCCGCAGAATGCGGATCGGACTGTGCTCGGCATGGTGATCGACACCGTGCAGCGCTACGCCTCATGCTCGGTCGTCCGTGGCCTCAACCTGAACGCCCAGATGCAGAAGCTTGCGTGGTTCTGGCCTGCGGCGCGCGACGCCAGTATCGATTTTACGAACGTCGTCTCAACGTGGCCCAGGGGGTTTTTCCAGGCACTGCAGGAGGTAATGGCTGCGCACCCAGAGTACCCACTTTTCTTGAACAACCCGTGCGCGCTCGCGCACGTGCTGGACCGTCCTGATCCAGCAGGGATCTTCGGATCAGACCGCTGCGGACGCTCGTGGTGCCCCGATGGCCAGCAACGCGCGTGCGGGACTGCGCACGCTACACGTGTTCGGCCGACGCGTGATCAGGCGATCGGGGAACTCCGAAGGTTGGGCCTCGAGAACGATGTACGAATCGACGAAGGCTCGGGCGACATCGTCATTAGCGGAACAGTCACGCACGAGCAAGCGGCGTACCTGTCACAAGCGCTTCGGTCAAATCTCCAGGTCGACGGAGTCAAGTCGGGACATGAGTGGGGAGGATATGTGATTGGGCATGGCGACAACTTCTTATGAGCGATGCAATCAGTTCGTCGCGAACATACACAGGCATCGCGCACAGGCATCGCGCGCGGTAATCGGAGAACGAGATGATCACAGAAACGCTGATCGCAGGAGTTGTAACCGCTCTGGGAGAGGTCGCTGTCGATAAAGCCACGGAACTGGTACGCCGAGTCGGTGAAGAGGCCTGGGATGCGCTTACCGGTCTCTACGGTTTCGTGACCAGCCGATTGACGGACAAAGGCGGTTCGACCGCCGTTGTGGTTTCGGAGTTCAGGAAGGACCCCGTTACGTACGCGAAGCCGCTGGCGAAAGCTCTCAATGATGCGTGCGCGGAGGACCCCGGGTTCGCCGAAGCACTGACGCGATTGGTGCAGGCCTACAACACGAAGGTCGTGCGGCGCGGCGCGTCCGAAGGCATTCAGCCAGGCGGTGATCTCATCGCCATTGGGTCGGTTGTTGGCGCCGGCGGCTCGGTTTACGCCGGAGGTGACATTGTTGGCGGAGGGAAGTTTGGACCAACGTAGACTAATGACTCTCGGATTCGCGGCGAGCGGGGATGGCGCTGCTCTAGATACGAGCAGCACGGCATCGGTCTCGCTAACGGTCGCGAGGCGATATCGGCTCGGACCGATGCGCTTCATGCCGTCATTCGGTGCCGCCTACGACGGCTTTGACCTCGACGCGCAACAACCGGTCACAGTGTGGTTGCTACCGAAGATTCGGCCGTCATTGGCGAAGTTGTTTTTCGACCAGCAAGCGTCCGCGGCTCAGGTGCTTCCCAACCTTACACCGAAGATTCGTGATCACGGAATCGACGTCGCCACAGCGAATGCGTATGTCGTATTTGCGCCACTTCGCGGTCGGCGCCTCGCCGACGCATTGCTCGATTGCGACGTTCCGCGCGACTACGCGGTGCGCATCTTCGTGCAGCTGGTCGAGTCGCTCGACCAAGCGAGTGCTGCCGGTGTCGTTCATGGCCGCCTGAATCCCCGAAATATCCTCGTCAGCCCGGAAGCGGCGCAGATCATCGGGTTCGGTCTGTCGTACATCCAGCGAATCGGTTCGCTGCCGGCAACGTTGCTGCCATACCTCGCGCCCGAGCAACTGGACGGCCATACCAACACATCCGGGTCGGATCTGTACGCAGTAGCGCTGATCCTCTATTCGTGCCTCGTGGGCGAGTCATCGTTCGCGTCCGTCGTGCCGGATCCAACCGATGTTCCGGCGTACGTGTATCGCATGGTCGAGGAGTCGCGCTCGCTGGATGCCCGCACGCGCAAGACGATTCTCGCACTGCTCACCTCTGACGCGCCACGTCGTTTTGCCGCGGGGCGCCGAATCGTCGAGGAGTGGCAGAACGGAGCCAACGCGAATTAGGTGCGATGCGATCATGGACGCTCAGAGACTGAACAGCATTGCGACCGGTTCCGTCCGCGGCAGCGGCTCGGTATCCGCGTTGGGCGACATCGTCGGTGGCGACAAGATCACGCTGCAGTTCGGTGACGTCGACGCGTCGCAGCGCGAACGCGAGGCCTTGAGCGGCTACCTTCAAGGACTCCTGCGCTCATGTGATGTCCTCGACATGCCCGAGGAGCGCGATGATCACGAGTTCCACGTCGTTCACGTGAACGACGTCTATATCGAGCCCTGCGTAGCGGAACGGATCGCGTATGGCGAGGACGAGTTCTCACGCGTTTACCGCGTTCCGATTGAGCGGCTCGCGGAAAGCTCCGTGGAAATTGTCGGCGACTGGGAGCTGGTGCCGATGTCCGCCACCGAGTTCGTGGGCTGGCAGCAGCGATCGATCGTACTGGGCGCGTCAGGAAGCGGCAAAAGCACATTCGCTCGATACTTGATCATGCGCGCCTGCCGCGCGTTGTTGGATGGGATCGCGCCCTCCGCGCCACTGGAAGAGGTCCTTTCCGAAGGCCGTCTTCCGATTCGGATCGACGCGTGTGCGTTCGCGGACAGTCCCCACTTTGGCGTCGAGGCGAAAAACGTGTGGCTCTACTTGCGCGAGTCGTTGGGCATGTTCGCGGAGGCCGCTAACCCGATTCAGCGTGCGCTCGCCACGGGCGCGGCATTGATTGTCTGCGATGGCCTCGATCGACTCGATCGGGGCCTGAAGCCTATCGTCACCCGTGCCGTTTCGGCATTCGCGCTAGTGCATGACCTCAATCGCTGCGTCATTACGTGCCTGGCCTCGGACTACGAGAGCGATCGTGAGCTCGCGCTCGATCACTTCGTCGTCACGCGGCTGGAGCCATTCGCGCGCGCGCAGCGTGATGCCTTCGTTCGTCGCTACTGTGCGGCACTTCGCTCGCGAACTCCGGATCGGACTTTTGACGAGGACGCGTTCGTGCGTACGGTTGCCGCACCAGAGTTCGTGGGAATGGTCGAGTCGCCGCTGCTACTGACACAGGTCGCTCTCTTGTACAGCAGCAGCGACCGTGATGCCATCCCGAACAATCGTCCGCAATTATTTGAGAGCGCTGTGAAGCTCCTCGTTAAGCGCTGGCGCGCCTCCACGCCCGCACTCCGATCATTGCTCGATCGTCTCGGTATCGTCGCCCCGGAGCTTCTCCCATTCGAAACGATCATTCAAGAGATCGCGTTTATAACGTACAGCCGGAGCGGCGCGCAGCCTGTCGCGATGGCGGACGTGCTTGTGACGGTTCAGCAGCACTTCGGTGGTGACTGGGGCAAGGCTCAGGAATTCTGCGATTACATTGTCCGACGCGCCGGCCTCCTCGTCGAACGTGACGGGAGGTATGCCTTTGCGCACCCTGCGTACCATGAGTTCTTGGCGGCTCAGCACCTCGCGACGCAACGCGACTTCGTCGCGCGCATCGCCGATCTGTGCATCGCCGACGTCAATCGGTGGCGCGACGTCTTCGTTATGGCTGCGGCGATAGCGGGTGCCGACGTAGGCATGCTCGCGATCAGTGCGCTCTGCTACGACGGGCCGCCGAGCAATGGGGGCTTCGTTGACGGCCCTGGTGCATCACGATGGCAAGCGATCCTCGTCGCGGCTGAGGCAGCGGCAGCGCTGGGGCAAACAGCCATTAGGCAACGACCCGAACGCGCGCTGGTCACCGAGCGACTGATTCGCTGGCTCGCCTTCCTCGTGGAGTTTCCCTTGATCGGCGCCTTTGACCGCATCAAGGCCGGTCGACTGCTCGCCGCTCTCGGCGACCCGCGACTGGGAGTTAGCACCCAGAACCCAGCGTTTGTGAATATCCCGCCAGGGTCCGTGAGCCTTACCCCACCGCGCGTGGAGGGGGATGATGTCGGCGCGAGCTACACGCTGGACGTGCCGTACTCGTACGCGATCGGCCGCTTCCCTGTTACGCAGGCGCAATACGCCTTCTTTGTATCCGCGACCCCGGAGCAGCAGGTACCGAGCGGCGTGACTGGTTACGCCTGGAACGAGAAGGACCGGACGCCTCCCCGCGATCGCCTGAACCAGCCGGTCGTTCTCGTATCGTGGTTTGACGCGAAAGCATACTGCGCATGGTTGACGACGGTCCTCTCGGCGGAAGGCACGCTACCCACCGGCTACGTCGTGCGCTTACCCACGGATGTGGAGTGGTCGAAAGCCGCGCAAGGAGGACACGAGCTGCCAGATGGAACCTCGAATGCTCAGCCGACACGGCGATTCCCCTGGGGCGACGAGCTGTTGCCGGATCGCGCCAATTTGCGGCACTTGGATCCAGATGGCATTGCGGAAACCACAGCTGTCGGCGCATTCCCAGACGGTGCATCCCCGTACGGCCTCCTCGATATGGCGGGGAATGCCATGGAGTGGGTGCAGACGTCGTGGGGAAGTACACAGGAGAACCAACCAGGGTTCCTTGCCCCATACGACCCAGGCGACGGGCGAGACGCCGACGACGCCCCAGGTCACCGGCTGGCGCGCGGCGGCTCGTGGCTCTTTCCTGAGGGCGAAGTTCAGTGCGCGTGTCGCCTCAATCCCGAGATGCGCTATCCAGACGTCGGGTTCCGCGTCGCTATTGGCCCGACTCTCAACAGTCGATACAGTGTCAGTGCTGTGTTGGATAAGGAGCTTCCATGAGAATCATCGCGAAAGACAACGTTGCTGAGCCGTTCCGGGCACCCTTGGGTGAAGTGATCTACGAAATGATCGGGCGACCCGAGGAGCTCGGCGGCACCAGCAAACACAGTTTCGTCCACGTGTCGCTGCCGCCGGGCAAATCCTCCGCAGCGCATTATCACAAGGTGTCGGAGGAGACGTACTATGTACTTCACGGCACCGGAAGACTCATTATCAACAACAAGACGTTCGCCCTGAACATTGGTCAGGCTTGTCTCATTATGCCTGGGGAAGTGCATCAGATCTTCAATGACGGCGACAGCTCTTTAGAATTTCTTACCGTCAGTGCGCCCGCGTGGACACCCGATGATTCGTTCGAGGCCTCCAGTGTGCCAGCCTGAACTCATTCGCCGCGCGGGTGCCGGCACTCCCGTCGCGCGCGGCGGCACCTTGAGCGGCGAACCCGTCGATCGCCCCCACCGACTTCTGGCATTGGCACGCTGAGATGCCTCCTTTCACGTTCTATGCGGGGCGCGACGAATACCGCGCCGAACCTCTGCGCGCGCTCACACCGCTGCTGCGTCCTGCGGTCGTCGACGCGGATGCCAGCCGCGGCGGTTGCGACCTCCCGCGCCGGGTATGGAGCTGGTCGGAAGCCGACTTCGTCGCCCTGCCGAAGGTCTGGGACGAGTATGTACGGCAGGGCAACGTGAAGACTGCGGCGGACATGGCATCGGAAGCCGCCGCTGCCGGAAAGGTCCTCATTGTTTGGCACACCGGTGATCTCAACCCGATCATGCCGTTTCACAACGGCGTCGTCATGGTGAGTGCCCTCGAGCGATCGCGCCGCCGCGCCAACTGGCATGTGGCGCCGCGATTCATCGCCGATCCCTTGCCGCTGCATGCGGACGGACGGCTTCAGACCCGCGACAAAGCGAAGCACCCGCGCGTCGGGTTTTGCGGGTTCGCCGCAATAGGTCCCGTCAGGCTGACCTACACCCTTTTGTCAAACCTGAAATTTCACGCCGCAAGTAGCCTGCGCGTGGTCCCTTTCGAGCCGCCGCCGCTGGTCCCGGCGACGCTGCTGCGAGCGAAAGTCCTCGACGTGTTGGCGGGCAGCAGCGATGTGGAGACCGACTTCATTATCAGGAAGCGCTACAAAGCGGGCGCCCACGGCGCAGGGCCGGACCATTGGAGCGTCCGCGAGTTCTACGGCAACATCCTCTCCACCGACTACACCGTCTGCGTGCGTGGTTACGGCAATTGGTCCATCCGGTTGTACGAGACGCTCGCGTGCGGAAGGATTCCGATTGTGATTGACACGGATTGCGGTTTGCCATTCGACAGCACGATCGATTGGAAGGACTTGTGTGTGTGGGTGCCTGCAGCGGACGTCGCGCGCACAGCTGAATATGTCGTGCGGTTCCACGACGGGTTGTCGCCGGACGCGTTCAGGCGACGACAGGAGGCGTGCCGCGCAGTGTGGGAAAGCCGCCTGACGCTGACCGGGTTCTTGAGACATTTCCACGAACACTTCGCCGATATCCACGATCTCATTACTCATATTTGGGCATAGATCTTATGATAACCAGCTGCGGGTGCAACGCGAACGCCCTTGAGTACCTAAAGTCGTTCATATCAGTCAATCCAGTCATGGGATGCACTATCGATTGCAGCTACTGTTTCCTGACTGGATACGGAATCGTTCCTTCCGCACCAAAACAAGTGTACGCAGTGGGCGACATAGTTGACGCGATGGTGTCGTCTCCACTATTCGTGCCGGGCCAAACAGTGATATCCATTAATAACCGCACCGAGCCATTCCTTAACGCGCTGACGACACGAACGACCATCGACACAGTAAAAGCGATTGCTAAACGCGGTTTGGGCAATCCTGTCTGCATCACTACCAAGATGGCGGTGGACGACTATTCTCTCAGCACACTTGCGAATACCGCGATCGGTAAGCTCTTTTTGTGCGTTACTTATAGCGGGTTGCCGAAGACGCTCGAACCATTGGGTCATAGAAGTCAGGAACAGACCATGCGTTCCATGAGCAAGGTTAAACGAGATGGAATGTACCTATTCCATCTGTTTAGACCAATCATGCAGGGGTATAACGACAGCCTCCAAGTCATGCAAGATGTCATGTCATTTGCCATGCGATACGCTGATTGCACGGTATACACGGGAGTCAAGATTGATAACGAGATCATGGCCCGCTTGCGTCTCAAAGGTAATATCGTGGACGACCAGCAGATGCAGGCATACAAACATCTTCCACGAGGTTTTCAAGTAGCATTACAGAGCATTGCGCATTCGGGCAAGCGTTATCCCATCTTCAGACATACGTCGTGCGCAATTTCATGGGCACTACAAACACCCGACTATAACGCGTATTGGGATCAAGGTAAGTGCACTGAGAATTGCCCCAATTACCATAGCTGTTTGCCATACGTGCGGGTGCCAACGCAGAGTGATGTCCACCATGTGCTCAAGAGGATCGGCGTCGAAGCTGGAGAAGCCATAACTCGCCAAGCTGTTTATGTAAATGCCGACATGACACTCGAACAGGCTGCCGCTGCACGTCACATGTTGAAATACCCTGTGAGAGGGATAAGCGGTCCCGACGTCTGTAGTAATGTCGGTGGACGGATATATCAATAACAGCTATTGGCGCAGCACGTTGAGAACCTGATTCACGACACTAGCGACGGCTCTATTTGTTGTGTCAACTGCGGTGGATGGAATGCAATACGATGCGAGCGTACTTAAAGCGTGTTCCTTCGCCGGCGAATATAGTGAATTGAGGTTGGCCAATCGGCTGGGGCGAGGTTTGTCTGCATGTATTCTCGCGCGTCTAGTCGATGAATCACACGTGAGAAAAAATGTGTGATCAGGTCTTGCAATTTGGCGTTGTATCATTTTGAAGAAGTCGATAAAAAATGAGTCTTTACCTCGTAGATCAAGCCGCGCTGCACTCGCATACAACGCAAATGAGCTGAGAATGTACCTGTGGCACAGAATCAGGCTATTATTGCGTGCCGCTTCAATCTCGGGAGTTGCATCAGCCACGGCACAGAGATAGTAGCCCAAAATAGCAGGACTGGTACTGTGAGAATGAATGTAGTCGGCTATGTCGCGAATTGGCGCTGTTGGCAGCTGCATAACGGTCGCTGGAACTACTTCAGCTATGGCTTCCATTACCGTGCTTTTGCCAACGGCATGATCGCCTTCGAATACATAGAAGCCGTGAGGGTTCATTCTACACAGCATCTCTGCGCCTCGGTGCCGATGCGTAGCCGCTTCTGGCGGTCGGGCCTTTCGTGATGGTCTCGCAGTCGTTGTCCGAGCAGGGCAGGGCAAAAGGAGGAGTTCGGTGTCCCGTCTTTTGTAGGGCTGTCCGCGTCGAGTGGCGGAGGACCTTCGGGAAGGTCTCCTCGGTGCCGCTCGTGCGCGGACTTGCGCGCTTCACTGATGCGTTCATCGGCAGAAAAGACGCGGGTCAATCCCGCTTCCGATAGTGTAGCCCGTGTGGTCGACTTGCGGATCGGCGATCTCCGCGACCATGAACTTGCCGCGAGCCTTGAGCACGAGAGCGCGATCTTGATCCGTCTCGGTGAAGAATGTCACCAGCATGGCGTCGAGCACGATGTTCACGACCTGGTTACACGACGGGGCTGACTCCACCCGAGATTGACGTTTTTGCGGGAAAGCGTGCGTTCGCTCATTCGGCACCTTCTGTCCGAGCGATCTCACGAGAGCGAACGGTGGTTTTGTACCTTGCCTCGCGGCGCTTGTTCGTGATCTGTGCATAGATCATCGTCGAGGAAATGTCTCGATGCCCGAGCCAATCCTGCACGTCGGCGATGTCCCAACCGGCGTTCATCAGATGGACTCCGATCGAGTGCCGGAGCACGTGGACATGCCGGCGACTCTCTGGTAGGTCGGCGACCGTCGCGTATTCGCGGAAGAGCCGATTAATCTCTCCACCTGAGATCGGAGCCCCCGTTCGTCGACGCGTGCGAAAGAGATACTGGCACCCGTCCATCGGACGCATGGGCAAGTACGCGCCAAGCAGGCGATTGCTCCGGGGATGGAGCGGATAGGCGCCGGGGATGCCACGCTTGAGTCGTGCGATCCAGACCTTCCCGCCCCGCACATCATCGAGCGTGAGCTGAGCGGCTTCGCCGCGGCGAAGACCGTGCCGGTAGATGAGATCGAAGAGCGTCCGGTCGCGCAGATTGACGGCCGGGATTGCTCGGAAGAAGCGCTCCACCTCTTCGCGTGTGAGGTACGCGAGGGGCTTTTGAACGGGGCCTCGGACATCCGCCATTTCGTCACGGAGCGTGACTCTAACGGTTTCCCGCATAAGCGCTTGTTGGGGAGGGCTGAGGAGGGAGGCACTTCCCAGTCTGCAACGCGACGTCGCGTATGTAAACGCTCGCCGCTCCTCCGCAAGCGCCTTCTTCCGCCCCTTCGACTTGAGGGACACGTAGATGTACGGGCCGAAGAACACTGTCTGCACGTGCACCCACGGCAAGGCTCAGCACTGGTTCGCCAAAGGCAGCCCGAAGGGACCATGCCGAGAATGCGCGTGCAAAGCATTCATGCCCGAAGCAACGTGCGAGTGTGGCCACGGCAAGAAGGCGCATGCGAAGGGGCCTTGCAAGCAGAAGTACCTCGATGGCTGCACAGCGTTTCGGGAGAGGCGGGTGGTCTCGCGGATCGACGAAGCGACAACGAAGGTGAGGGTCGCAGGCGAGATCGGGCAGGGTGTCGCTCTCGTACCTTCAATGGAGAGCGTCACGCTGCCTGCCGCGACACTCGCGGAGTGCGAGCGCGTCTACCGCGCTGCCGATGCATCACTTGCCGATCTCGATGTGTTGGAAGGCGATCTCCTGATCGTAGAGCCGAGGACGAAGGTCACCACTGGAGAGTTCGTGATCGCGGTCCTCGATGAGCAGATCTTCGTCGGCCACTGGTGGACGAAGCACGGTCGGCGCGATGTCGTGGGTGCGGATGGTCTGCAGGCGATCGTCAGCGGAGCCGCCGTCCTGGGCTCGATCAACCTCATCGTGCGGAGCGTGTATGGCCGATGACGAGGTGTGGGACGACTCGCCTATCGAGCGCGCCATCGACTGCCTCGCGGAGATTGGCGTCGCGGCCGAGGAACTGCGGGACATTGACGATCTGGAAGACAACGGCCTGCGTGGATTCGCGGAGGCTACGCAGCGAGTCGCGCAGGCGTACCGGGAGAAGTTGATGCGCAAGGGGGAAGAGCCGTCATGACATGGATGCGGGAAGACATGGTGTACGCCTGGAAGACGCCGAACGCGCGCGTCTGGCCTCCCGCCGAGCGCCGTATCCCACCGAAGTGGTTCATCCAGGATCGGTACTTCGTGCGGTTCGGCTCGGCTCAAGCGAATGCGCTCGTGCTTCTTGAGATCGGCGCAACACGGCGACTGTGCGGCTTCGATGTCGAGTGGTTCGAGGGCCTGTTCCTGCGGCGCTTGCGAGAGCGGCTGTTCGCAGAGCCGCGGTACACCCATCCCTACCGGGACGGATATGACCAAGTGGCGAACACGTACCAATATGATTGGATCGACCTTGAGGCAGCGATCACGCTCGGGAAGAAGCGGTACTACGCGATCCTCCTCTCGGTGATCAAGGCATTGATCGTTGAGGAAGGGGCTGCGGGTGAGATCGTGCGGGTTGCCTTGAAAGGGTTCCGCTTCTCGGAGCGCGAGTGGGAGGACGCTTGAGCGCCGAGCCCACGGGCAAGGCAGATTTCGAGTGGCCTCCCGTACCGTATAGCCTGTTTCTGCGCCAGCAGCTCGCCGAGCACACGCAGTACGAGTACATCAACCCATCGCTGGACAGACGGTACGACCCTGTGGTGGTCGGGGGCAATGCGATGCATCCCGTCATCCAGCGGAGCGATGTCATTCTGATAGACACGGGTAACAAAGAACCCGAGGAGGGGCAGCCGGTGGCTGTGCGGGTCGGCGGTGGCAGAACCCTCATCGGATACTGGCGCGATCGAGGTGGAACGCCCGTGCTCGAGCAGGAACGAACCGACGCGGTGATTGACCTCTCTCTGTACCCAAACTGGTCGGTCTATGGCGTCGTTACGAAGATCATCGGGCGAGGCATTCCGCCCCGCTCCAACCCACCCGATGTAGCATTAGGACCGGAGGAGCCACGTATGGGTGTCACGCCAGGACAGGCGCAGTGGGTTGTAGAACGGTTGCTCGCGGAGCGTCGTATCTCTGCAAAGGATGTAAGCCAGTGCCTCGACGATATGCAGGGTGAGATCCGAGACATCGAACAGCGGCTAGCCATCCTTCGAGAGGCTGCTAGTAGTGGACCTGCGGCCTCATCGGCGCCGGGGAGCGCGCCGTCAGCACGAAAGACGAGGAAGTGGAAGGGCGGACGACGGACGAAGGCATCGGGCCATCCGCGAGGGATCGCCGGAACGCTGGCCGTGCTCCTTCGCTCGATCCCGGCAGCGGAACATGCGGCAATTCAGGCAGTTCGCGCCGATCAGGGCATTCAGGCCGCAATCAGAGCCGCTCGGATTGCCGTGAGAAGGTAGCATCTGAGTCGCGCGTGACGCCCAGAGCGGTTTCATCTACGGCGGTCTCCATCAGACAGTCGACAGCGAGGTTCTTCACGGCGCTCGCGGCAGGTCGGGCTGGACCATCGAGATTTCTTGCACCCACCGACGGAGCGTCGCGATGAGTTCGTGCAATTGGCAAAGGACCTCGGTCGAGCGTGTGTCCTGTGAGCGGCGACCGCTGGAGAGCGCAGTGTGAGCGACGACTTAGCCACAGCAGGCGCGTACTACGACGAAGGCGTCGCAGCCCGCGAGAACGGGGATCTCGGAAGCGCGCAAGCCGCGTTCGCGAACGCAGCCGCGCGTTTCGCAGCGGCCAACGCGCCCCGTGGCGAAGCGAACGCGCTCACGAATCTCGGGGCGGTGTACGCGGATGCACGGCAGTACGCGGAAGCGATCGACGTGTTGGAGCGCGCGGTACGCTTGCACGAGGCGAACGGGAACCAGGATGGTGCGGCGGTCTCGGCGTACAGTCTCGCCACGTCCGCATTCGACGGGGGCTACCACTTCCGCGCCCGGCGATTGTTGGACGACGCTGTGCACCGCCTTCGCACCATGGGCGCGACAGCGCTTGTGGAAAGTGCGGAAGCTGCGAGCGCGTGGCTCGCGACGGCGCTGCCGGTCGGGCTCACGCCCGAGGAGGAGACGCGCTACGACGCTTGGACCGCCGAGCTCAAGACAGCGGGCGAACTCGGGATGGTAGGTTACCGGCTCGGCAACTTCGCCCAGGCAATCCAGCACTGGCGGCGGGCGCTGATCGCGGCCCAGGAGCTGCGGCGCAATGTGGAGGTGGCGGAACTCTTCGTCTACATCGCGACGGCGCTCTGCCACCAAGGCCACTTCGACGCGGGGATCGCGACGTTCGAGCACGCGTCGTCGTTCGCGGGGGAGGTCGGCGCCCGCGCGTTCGAGGCGGCGGCGTTCAACGGCCTCGGGTGCGCGTACCTCGACCTTGGACGCGTCTCCGAAGCGATTACCTCCCTGCAGCGAGCCGTCGATGTTGGCACCGACGGGTCGCCGTCAGCGAACCTCGCGGAGGCCTTGGGAAACCTCGGGATGGCCTACGCACGGAACGGCGACGCCGACGTGGCAATCACCACTCTGGGTCGCGCACTCAATCTGTACCGCCGCGTCGGGAACCGCGCCGCCGCCGAGGTTATCGAGGAGCGTATTCCTGCGATCCGAGGCGGCGCGACGTTCGCGGACGGCTTCGTCTTCACGAATCCAACGGCGGAGGTGAACGCGCCCGCCGACTTCGACCAGCAGCTCGCTGTCGCGCGAGCGCACGAAGCCCGCGGTGAGTACACCGAGGCGTTTGCCGTGTACCGTCGGCTCCTCGACACGGCGCGCTCACTCGAAGACGACGGCATGCAGGCGTTTCTGTACATCGCGATCGGCTTCGCCGCGCGGCGCGCGGGCGACGCGACACAGGCGCTCGCGAGCTATCACCAAGCGCTTTCCGCCGCGCGCAGGGCGGGCAACGCAGAGTGGGAGGCGCGAGCCCTTAACAACCTCGGCGTGCTCTACGCGGCGTCCGACCACGACACGGCGGCGAAGTTTCTCGAAGCCGCAGCCACGATTCGCGGCGAACTGCCGAATCAGCAGGAGCTCGGCGAGACGTACCTCGCCTGGGCGCACGTCGCATCAAGTGCTGCGGCATCGTCGCTCCTCCAGAAGGCGCTCGCGCTGCTCGACCCAGAGCAGAACCCGTACGTGTGGGCGACGGCATATAGCGAGCTGAAGGCGCGCGTAGCGGACGGTGACGCGACGGTGTTGGCGGAGTACCGGGCGACTGCAGAACGACTCGGCGTCGAGGACTTCGCCCACTTCGTCGACGAGGGTGGACGTGTGGAGCAGCTACACGAGATGGTCCCTCTCCGCGAGAACGACGGCGTAGGAATGATCGTACGCGCACCGAAGGGAGCACAGCGTCCGCCAGAGTTCGACTGGCAACTCCAGGTGATGCGCGCCGAGCTCCTTTGGAACACAGCCGACCGTGCGGCCGCGATCGACGTCATGTTTGCTGCGATCAACGCGCTTGAGGGGCAGCGCGTCGGTATCGCCGACCCGCGCGAGCGCAACGCGTACCTCGCGCGGCAATGGGCCGTTTACGACACGCAGATGGCGTACCTCGTCGCGGAGCAGCGGTTCGAGGAGGCGCTTGAGGTGATTGAGCGCGTGAAGGGCCGGACGATCGTCGACATCGTTGGGGAGAACGACGAGGTGCCTCCCACGGTCGACCCTGAGCTCCGCGATGCGTACCGACGCGTCCGGAGTGACCTTCGCCGTGCTAGTGAGGACCTTGCAGAACTGCAGAAGAACGCCTGGGCGGGTGAGTCGTCGGCGCTCTTGGCGGCACGATCGAACGCCGCGCGCGGCTACGCGCGGATGAACGTGCTCGTCGAGGAGATCGCCGCGGTGGAACCGGGCTTCCGCCCGATAGCACCCGCAAGCGGCATGACGTTCGCGCAGATGCGCGAGCTCCTGCGATCCGCGACGCATGCGTTTCTCGTCTACTGGTTCGGGGAGAAAACGGCGGGCGCGTTCGTGCTCTCGCAGGCAGGTGTGCAGTTCGTCCGACTGTCCGCCGCTGACGCGACGCCAACAGTCGAGAGCTTCGCGACGACGCTCGACGCGCTCCCCTTCGCACGCCCGGAGCTTGAGGAACGACTCGCGGCGCTCTATCCGCACATGGTCGGTCCGGTCGCGCCGACGTTGGACGCGGGCGACATCCGCGAACTCACGATCATCCCGCACCACCACGCGCACCTCGTTCCCTTCCACGCACTGACCGCAGGCGGTGCGTACCTCTGCGACCGGTACCGGATCGACTACACCCCGAGCTTCGGGCTGTACGCCCTGTGTCACGATCGCGCCAGTGCTGGGACGACCGCGCTCATCGTCGCCGATCCTGACGGATCCCTGCCCTTTGCACGGGTTGAGGCGGAGGCGGTACGCGCAGTGGTCGGGGAGAGCACGCTCCTCGTCGGCCCGGACGCGCACGTGGGCAACGCGGTTGCGCCGCTGCGTTCGGCGCGGATCGTTCACTTCGCCTGCCACGGCACGTTTGGGACCGACCAAGGACGCGACATCGCGTTGCGGCTCGCACCGACGGTGAACCACACGGGCGCGGTGAGCCTCCGTCAAGTCATGAGCAAAGTGAGCGTTGGTCGGGGCGCGCTTGTCGTCCTCAGCGCGTGCAGGACCGGCCGCACGGTGCTGAGCCGGTCAGATGAATACATCGGCCTGCCGGGTGCGTTCATAGTTGCCGGAGCGGGCGCGGTCATTGGAAGCCTGTGGGCGGTGGAGGACGTGTCGACCTGCCTCCTCATGGCGAAGTTCTACCGCCGCCTCGCATCTGGGTGCACGCATGCGGATGCACTCGCCGATGCGCAGCGCTGGCTCCGCACGCTGCCTGCGGGCGACGTTGTTATCCTCACGCGGAATTTGCCCCCGAACGGCATCGCTCGCGCCGGGGACACTGAAGCCGCGGCGCCTCCGTTCGCACATCCGTATTACTGGGCGGGGTTCTTCGCCATCGGTCATTGGGTCGCGTCAACATTGGTGCAGCCAGGCCCTAGTTCGAAAGTTTCCAACGACACTGACGAATGCTAAGAACGGGAGCGTGACTATTGCGACGCCTCAAGGCCAACGGCCGACGCCCGAATCAATGGCAATCTGCGGTCGTTCTGGAACTCATCCGCTTAGTGCTGAACCCGACAGGATTCGACCTGTGGCCTTGGGCTCCGCATCACCGTCGATTCGCTCGAACTCGGCCTCGGGCACTCATCGCCGAGGAGCGTATTTGCGCGCAACAGCAAGCCGTGATCACAGGCGAGCTTGAACTTGCTGAGCGCGTTTGGAGACGTTGCCGTTCCGTGGTTGCCGTTCCGTGAGTGACACAGGATGGTTCTCGGGCGTTGGGACGAGTGCGCGCGGATTGGTCACAGAATTCGCGTGAGGTTCAGCTCGGCGCCTCCGCCCGCATCAAGGTTGGCTGTCAGTTCGTCGATCGTCTCTTCTGCCACCGCTTCATTGAGGTATCCGGGGTCGTCCCCAGTCGCGAGGATGGACCGATCGAGCGCGGGTGCTGGTGCATCCGTTGAAAGATGGGAGCTCAAAGCCGCCTTGGCGGAGGTCGAGAGCTGCAACGGCTGGGCATTTAGCCAGCGGAACACATCCTCATACACTACTGGAATGTTCGTGAGCGCGCCGTGGATGCCGCGAACGTAACGCGTCTCGACGCGAGGCAGCATCGCGGACGCGAGCGGGACACGACCATCGCTCTCGCGATGCACGTCGCCTTCGACGCGCGACGTGAGCTTGTCGAACGTCGTCTTCCCAAGCACAGTCGTTCCCCGATCGAGGCGGAACACCGATCGATAGCCGACGCCGGCGATCATCAGCATGCGTTCCTTTCGCTCGGAGAGGAGAGCCTCGTGCGCGGCGCTCATCTCTGCGTGGAATTGGGCGACGTCGTCGAGTGCGGTTTGCAGCTGCCGTGTTTCCTCGTCCGTCAAACCGAGATCCCACTCCGCAGCCTCGTACAGATTGAAATTCGAGCACGGATGCGCGTAGGAGAAGTTGGCGTTACCGCCGGTGACGACCGCCTTCGTGGCGCTGCCGGGATAGATACCCGCCGGTGCAGCGAGCAGCGACAGTACGCCGCGAAACGACCGAAACGTGGCCCGGCTGAGGAGACGGCCGAGGAGCGCGAGCCACTCCATGCCCCACAGATGGTGTGCGACGTACGATGCGATCGATGGAGACCCGTAGTGCGGCGTCCCGACGAAGACGATCCGTCCAATCTTCTTCCACAATGCGTCGTCGCCGTGCGCCATGAGCATGTTCCGGACGACCAGTCCGCCCATGCTGTGCGCGACGAGGTGGATGCGCACGTTGCCATTGGTCTCGTAAATCGCGTCGATCCGCTCCCGCAATGCACGCGCCGCGATGCTGATCGGCTTGCGCCAGTCGTACGGAAAGGTGGTCTGGCGGAAGTCATCGCGCTCGAGGAGCGCCGCGAAGAACGGCTCGTACGATGGGTCAATCCCGAATGGCCGAATCGCGAAAACGGGGTTGATGTCGCTCCTCCCGTCCGCCGACAGGCGCAGATCGTCAATGTGCGACCGCGTCCGCACGTCGATCCACCACACCCCGGTGAGGCCGTCGCTGTAGAGCAGGCTGCCCATCACTCCCGGGACGAATATGAGGTTCAGCGGCCCGCCCGCGAGATGGTCGCTTCGGCGCGCCGCGAGCGCTTGGTACGCGGCTGCGGCGTCTGAGCCGAACCATGTGGTCAGCGTCCCCGCATCGACGTGGTTCCGGCGGACCGCGCGCAACCGCTCATCGGGGGGCATTTGGTAGAACGCGGCGAGGTCAGGTGCGGTCATGAGGCCTTCTTCGACAGCTCGTCTTTCGAGGCGAGGCAGACTGCGGACAAGTTGATGACGCTGTAGAAGATGCCACCGAGGTTCCCGAAGTGGCGAAGGAGAAAGAGCCGCGTCTGGAACAGCGCCTCCCCGGCCGGCACCGGACGCGGATCGGCTTTGCGCTCGAACAGGTGCAGAAATACGTGCGCCACGCGGCTCGCGAGCCGGATCGGTACGCGGCACTCGGTGCCGATGTACGCGCGGCAGCCGCGCCGGAAGAACCGTTGCTCGATGGCGTTGGAGACGTACGGATCGCCGGCGCTCGTCGCGCACGCGTTCGCGAACACGAGCGGGCGGCTGCCGAAGGGTGCCGCGCCGATATCCGCCTGGCGGATCACCCCGTCGCTGCCGGAGAAGAGCAGCGCCGCCTCGTTCTCGACCATGCCGGTCTTGCAGTAGAAGTACATGATCGGTGTTGCGAGGTCGGGCGAGCCGAACCAGCGGACGATGCTTTCCCGCGGCGGCGTTCCGGTTGGGAGGATGACGTGGAGCGGCGATGCCCACTGCGTCCGCTGCCAGGCCGCTTCCTCGCCGATCGCCTCGTTGGCGTCACCCCAGTAGAGTCCGAAGTTGAGGATGCTCTCCTGCGGCGCGCCGAGGGCGCGTGCAGAATCGCGGATCGGGTGCGCGTCGTACGTGATGCGGTTCCGGAAGGCTAGGAACGCTGCCGGGTCGACGGGCGTCTGTGGCGGCAGGCAGTACATCAGCCCCCACGGGATGCCCGCGACCGGCGCTTCCTCCTCCGGCCACGAGATCTCGAGCCGATCTCCCGGCTGCAGCGCATCGACGTGCTTGCGCAGCTCGGAGCCCGGGTCGAAGATCGCCTCGTACAGTGCGTAGCCGGCGTCGGCGAGTGCGAACACCTCGGGCGACCCCAGCACGCGATCGAGCCGCGCGCGAGCGGCGCCCGTCGCGAGCTGTGCGGCGTCGGCTGCGGACGACATCGGTGCGAAGTCGGCGAGCCGAGTGACAAGGTCCTGCGGGTCAATGGCATCGAAGTCACTCTCGAACTCGACGCGCAATCGTTCCGCGGCGTTACGCACGTTCTTGATCGGGTCCGCGACCGTGTTCCCGCTCTTGATGCGGAACTCGACGCGAGCCCGGACGGGATCGCCACCGATGTTGCCGGTGAGCACGGCGATGCGCTCAGTGGGAACAATCGACAGCAGCGACGTCGCGGCGTCCCAGTCGAGCGGAGCGGTGTCGAGGACATCGCGGGCGCGGATAGCAATATGATCATCGCGTAGCGGCATGGTTTCAGCGGGCGTTTCGATCTCGAGGCGAATCGAAAACCGGCGATACAATCGGGGCGGTGCATCCGCGCGCAGCGCGAAGACGGCGAAGACGACGCGTCCTTTCCCGATGTCGCGCGGGCGGATCCGTACGCGGCGGGTGTCGCTGGACCCCGATTCCGGGATGAGCAGCTGAAAGGTGGCGGTCCACCAGGGCGAGTCGCCATCCGTACCGGTTTCAATCAGCACGGCGTCGTTTACGGCGTCGTCCACGGCCTCGAACTCGACGGATTCGGAGGCCAACACCCACTCGGTCTGGAGCCCACCTGGCGGCACGTCGCCCGGACGAATGGCGACGTCCGCGTCCCCGGTTAGCGAGTCGTCGCGTGGCGCGGCGACGTTGCAGGCCAGCGTGTACGGTTCCCCTGGCACGAGCGGGGGATCCCGACGGTGGCGATGCTCTTCGATCCAAACGTTGATCCGCCGCTCCTCCTCGTCCGCGGGCGGATGGTCAGGTTCCGGTCGCGGGGGTTCCGGCGGCGGCGGGGGGGGTGGCGGATCGTCGAAGGGCGGGGGCACACCACCGCCGCCACTGCCGGACCGCACGTTCAGGTTGAGGGAATGATCGATCATTAGGGGCAGGGGTGGATCGAACGTCGAGAGGTGGGACGTGAACAGCTCGACTGCCGCTGGTCTCTTGTACAGCCGCGAGATGACATCGCCAGCTGCATCGCTCGGATTCTGGAACGCTCGGTAGCGCAAATCGCCCCGACCCGAGCGCCCGAACATCAGCTCCGTCATGGCCTTGACCACGGCGTCGGTATCCTTATCCACGCGAACCTCAGCCTTGTACATCTGGTTCATCACCGCCGGGTCGAAGACGATGATGTCGCGCGGCTCGGCATCGCGAATGAGGTGTTCGGCGTGCCGGAACAACGCCTTCGTGTGGCGCGCGTAGAGTGGTCCCGTCGGGACCTTCGTCAGAACGTCGGGCCTGGTGATGATCGAACAGGCCATAGGCATGGCCGCGTTCCAGACCACGTACTTGGCGACATCGATGGCGACGCCGGGTTCGACGTGCATGACGCCCAGCCACGTGTCGTCACCGCCCGTCTTCAGGACGTGGCCGCGTGCCGCCTCGAAGATCGCGGTGATCGCGCGCGGCAATAGCGATCGCAGATCGGGCCGCACAGCAGTGTCCGCAAGCGCACGAAATGCGAGAAAGACGCTGGGATCCATCATCGTCATTTAGGAGTGCACGTTCCCCCTTGTTTCCCTACCCTACAATAGCCACGTGGCCGACGACGATCTCGGAGAGCACATCCTGGGCATCTACAAGCCAGGTGATGGAGCAGTGATCAGCGACTCGTCGCGGCGCGAAGGCCCGCTGGGCGACACCGTCCTCCTCCACGAGCTCGCCCACCACACGTTAACCATGCGATCGGCGCATGGGCAGTGCGCCAACCTCATCGGCACCTTTCTGTGGCACTTCCGCTCCAGTATCCCACCGGACGCGGCGGCGGAGCTGGACGAAATCATGAAGCTGCTGGTGGCGACCTGTCGCATCGTGCAGGAGGGGTACGCCACGTGGTTCCAACTCGCCTGTATAACCGAACGCTACGACGTCGATGCGATCCGCTCGGCGTTCCACGACTTGCCGCCGGCGTACCGCGACTGCTTCGACGTGTACCGGCACATTCAGACGTTCTTCTGCGAAGCGCCGAACTTCCCGTTCCAGGAGATGCTCAGAGGACTCGCGGTCGCGGCCATGGACACCGCGGTGTTCACGACGGTCGCAGCGGACCCATACCCGCGTCGGCAGCGCCTCGCGGAGTGGCTGCGCTTCCCGATGAACGTCCCGGACGCGCGGCTGGAGATGATCGTCCGCCACCTCGAACAGCACGGGGCGGGTAGTAGTGCAGAGCAGTTCCGGCTGCTCGTCGACGACATGGCCGCACGCCTCACTGCAGAGAACGAACGGGATCTCAAATACGCGTCCTTCGCGGAGCTCCATGCGATCGGTCGCGCAGTCGCGGCTGCGGCTGATGTTGCTCTTAACGACCGCGACCCGCTGGAAACGGCGGCGCATACGCAGGTGCTGCTCGACCAGTGGTGCGAGGCGCTCGGCGTGGAGGAGCGGCTGACGCTCACGATCGATCCCGGCAATGGGTTCCGGCACCGCTACACCTTCGACACGATCCCGCGAAGACCCACGACGCGCGGTCTCAACGGCGCGCAGACACGCATGGTGGTGCGCGGGATGCGCGAGCGGACGGACGCCACGATGTGGTTCGTGGCCACCATCGGCCCGTGGTACGGCGCCTGGACGCTGGAGCTCACGGGCTTCGCCGACCGTATTGCGAACGACGAGCGGTTCATCGACCAGCAGAGCACCTTCACTGTCGAGCCCCTGCTGCTCGACGAGGCGTTGCAAACCGTCGACGAAGCGGAGGCCGTGCTCGTGCTAGCAATGTGGGTCGTGGGTGGCGTCTCGGAACCGCTCCGCGCGCGCCTGCTCGGCGCGACAACGAGGCTCTACATCTTCGCGGAGACGACGAGCATCCCGTACTTCGAGAAGTCCGAGGCCATCCTCGGGCGAATCCACGCCGTGGCGTTCTATCCCGCCTCGCTGGAGGTGAAGGCGGAGCTTGCCGTGCTCACCTACGGGGCGCCGGGCGCAGAATACAAAGTGCTCGCGCTCGTCGATCCGATCATGACTCCACACCTCGCCGCGCATTACGATCGCACTGCGATCCCGGTCACGATGTGCACGCAAAAGCCGGAGGACGTCTCGATGCCGCTGTTGCTCGGATTGTGGGCGTGCACGTACGGCAACCACGGGTACGCTGCGAGCGTCGATCGACACTGAGTCGGCTGCTGCGTATCACGGCGACGCATCGTCGAGGTTTGTGCCTCGCTATCGGATGTCCCGGCCGGACGGCGTCACCAGCGACTAGTTGTCGTCGAACAACTCGATGAATTCGTGGATGAAACGGTCGTTTTTTCTAGTGCTGCCTGGGGCGTGTGAGGGCGCCGAAGATCTGGCGTTCACTTCTGCTGCGCCGCTCTCCGTGACGCATTTCGCCGTGGCTCAGACCTCCTCCGCGTCCGATGGGATCGGTCGCCGCCTCGGAACGTGTTCGCCTTCCTCGGTGACCTCCGGCAGACGCTCGCGAAGGAAGCGCACGACCAACCCTGCGAAGTAACGAAGTTCGGAGGGTTGAAGCTCAACGCCGAGCGGGATGCCGTACCATTCCTGGAGACACCGTCGACAGCATGTTGCAGTCCCATGCTGCGCGTAATGAATCGGGTTCTTCGAATCTTCGCGAGGCGTTTGAAATCCGTCGTGGAAGGGTGATTCTGGACCGATTGCCACTTTCAATCTCTTGATCACCGCCTCCTCGAGTCCGCGCCACCCCTTACGGCGCGCGTAATCGATCGCTTCCGGCTGGAGAGGAACATGAGCGAAATGATGACGGATCAGTTCCTGGCGAAGCGAGACGAACGTGTACTCAATATCTGCGACTTGGCGGCTGTGAAGACGCGGCCAATCGATGAGTTGAGCACCGCAGGACCGGCAGGCACCACGTAGATTCTGCTCTTCCAGTTTCTTCGTGGTAAGAAAGCAATGAAGGCCGCGTTCGCAATCGCTGCTGGTGCATTTCACTTTGAGCGGCTGGAGCGGAGTGGTAGTGGTGACAGGGACTTCCATAGTTCCTCACTGAAGGGCTTGCAAAAGTAGCTCACGATCTTGTGGATCGAGAACCGATAAGTTCACACGCCGAAGAAGTTCATCGCGAGCGACCGTCATGGGATCAAGCGTTGGATCTTGAAGGTTCGTCGCCGTACCCCACCAGTCCACCTGCTGTAATGCCAAGCGATAGGCAACGTAATTTGCGAGTGCGCCGGTATCGACGTTCGCTTCCTTAGCGATGCGTGGCACGATTGTCTTGAAGCGTGCAACATCACCACTTGCTTCACGAACAAGCTGAGCAACCAATTCCTCGCCACGTCCATGAAGCATTAGATAATCGGCAAACGCGGTTGCTAGTTCCTCGTCCTTGTCGACTCCCGCCTGAAGACGCGGCTCCGATACGTCGACGATGCCACCGTCGTCCGGCAACGTGAGTGCGTGATACAGCTCGTGTAAGAGATCGAACCACCAGCGCGCAACCGACCTCGTACGTTGTTTGAGGACAATGACTGCGCGACCGCTCTTCTTCCATGTAGCTCCGTGAAATGCTCCTGGATCAGAGAGTGGCAACACAGGAATGCCACGATCCCAAACCGCTCGCAGCGTGGCCTGGAAGGTGAACTCGCCATAGGTGCCTTGAACAAGAGTGCGAACCTCGTCCGCTCTCTGGCCAAATCCTTGCTGATCGGCTGGAAACGCCTCTAAGACACAAATTGCAAGATAGTGTGCGTACACCGTATACGTGTTGCGCAAGGAGACACTCACGTTTGCCGGTGCCTTGAATCGCGCTCCCGCGATTGCCTCCGGACTCGGCTTGAGAGCGGTATCGCTGAACAAGTTTGCAACGCTCCAGCCGAACACTCGCGAGATACGAGACGCTGCATCCAGTACGACGGGATCGGCGACGGTCGCTGACGTCAACGCGGCGGCGGAGCGTCTCGGTGTGATGCGTCGAAGAATGAAGTCGCGATCAAGACCCACCTGCGAAAGCCGCTTCCACAGCTTGGCAGGCGCGACATCTTTTCCATGGATGAAGACATCGTTACGACACTGCACGCCCAATGCGTTGACCACGGCGTTGATGTTATCGAGACTGGCCGTAGCATAGTCGGTTGCTTCCCATCGTTGTAGCTGTTGCTCTTTCAGGCCGAGACGCTCCGCTAAGTCTCGTTGGGTTAGACCTTGCGCGATACGCGCTTGAATGATCGCGCGCGGAAGTTCTCCAAACGAGTTGACCTCGATGATTCGTGTCCGGCCATCTCGGAGCGCTTCGTACGCATTGATGTCCTGCTGCAGGTCTTCGAGCTGGCTCCGAAGGGCGTCCCGTTCGGCTTTGACAAGTCGCGGATGGACGCCGGGCCGCTCGTGAGGGAGCTGCACAAGTGCGTCGGCGAACTCTTTCGCACGCGCTTTCGTGAGCTGGTACTGGCGCTCAGTCTTGATCATTGCACCCTCTGTAGTTCGATCTTCACGATTCCCTTTGGTGCCCCGGTCTCTTTGTCCGTTTGAAAAAATTCTAAGAAGGTCTTCTCACTGCTGGTCTCCGCATAGCTCGCCGGAAAGAGTTCTCCTCCGAAGCGGATTTTTTGCGCCGCACGGCCGTTCTCGAAGTCGAGGAGTGCGGGATCGAGGAGGTCCGGGTCGACGCCTTCCATATCCCAACAGCCATCAAAATCGGCGGGGAGGTCCTTCTCCGTGACGAAGCTCCCGTCGAGATACATCGCCGTGCAGCCCGCCCGCCGTAGAGACTCGGCAGCAGTCCGAAACCCGCGGAACAGATGCTGGCGGTGAGCTGACGCGCCGAAGCGTGCCTCAATCTCCTCCAGCGTGGCGACATGAACGCCCGGCGGCAGGAATCCAGTGTCATCGAGGTCGGGTATCATGAGCGACACAACTTTAACGTTGTGTCGAATAAAATGCAAGTAGGTAGCAGTTACGGCAGGAAGACCCCCGGCGCGACAGGAAGATTTCAGGAGATGACCGCAGATACGGACCCGGCGACGATCGAGCTTGATGACTCGAAGCTCGCAGCGGTGCTTCGGGCAAAGTCCATCGATCTCGGGCAGCGAAAGCTGCTGATGACGAAGTTCCCAGGTTCCGATCAAGCAGAAGATCTGACGCTGCCACCGAACTGTGGCGGTTTCGGACGACTACACCATTTCAGAGAACACGTCGATCCGAAGTGGGTGCCGAACCCGCTCCCCTCGGTGCCGGCGCGCGCGTACCTCTCGCAGCCCTCGAACGATCTACTCGTCGCGCAGGTCTTCCAACTCGCAGCCTGCAACTGGAGGTGTTGGTACTGCTTCGTTGATTTCAAATTGCTTTCCGCGAACACAAAGCATGCGGCCTTCGCGTCACCAGACGAACTCCTGACGCTGATGCGCAACGAGGGCGCGCGATCACAGGTGTTGGACCTCAGCGGCGGGCAGCCGGATCTCGTACCGGAATACCCGCTGTGGTTCCTGCAAGCACGCGAACGACTCGGCCTGACCGCACAGTTGTTCGTTTGGATCGACGACAACCTGAGCAACGACTACCTCTGGCAATACCTCTCGGAACACGACATCCGATACATGGTGGAGTCGTCGGGCGTCGCGCGGGTTGGGTGCTTGAAGGGCATTGATGAAGAGTCATTCGCATTCAATACAAAGGCTCCTAGAGCGCGCTTCTGGGATCAAGTTGATCTTCTAGCGAGGCTCGTTTCCACAGGTTTCGATCAGTACGGTTACATCACGCTCACGACGCCGTCCGTGAGCAATATCCGAGCGAAAATCGCCCGCCTATTGGATGCGATCCAGCGTGACGTGCACCCGAACTTTCCGCTCCGCATCATTCCGCTGCTCGTAGGAGAGTTCCATGCAAACAATTCGCGTTACGACAGCGAAGCGGACGCGAATCAGTACCACGCGCTCGATGCCTGGATGGCCGAGTTGGACACCCGGTTCTCGGCTGCCGCGCTCGCGGTGCCGATCAACGAGGTCGCCATCCGTGACTGAGACGGTCGACGAGTTCTACGGACGCGTTCGGACCGCCACGGTCGCCGCGCTGGAGCATGGCGCTACGACAATCGAGGCCATTGTCGACTTCACATCCGTACTGCCCACCGAGATTAGGGCCGTCTTGGATCAGATGGAGTCCGATCACATCGTCGTCAGAAGGAGCAATTCGTATCAGTTGGCGGACCAGCGACAACCGACGTACGCTTCGATTCGAGCGACGTGGGTGGAGCGCCGTGCTGCTGGCGCAGCCGCGCTCGATGCCTTCCGAGCCCGTCTTCATTTACCGCACTGCCTCGACTACGAGTGGTGGTTCGCGCTCGACGGGATCGAGGCCGTGGCCGAGACGGTGTTCTACCATGGCCGTCAGCCGCTCTCCATGACAGTCGCGTGCCTTGGCGCACCGTCCGTTGCCGTCTATCTCGCGGCGGCGATCCCGGAAATTCACGTCATCGCGCTCGATCGGAGCACACCGACGATCGACGCGATCACGGCGTGCGCGCTCGGCAATGTCGATGCGCGAACCTACGACGTCCGACACCGACTGCCTCCTGATGTCGTCGGCGTCGCCCAGACGGTTTTCTGCGACCCTCCGTGGTACGTCGATTATTACCACGCGTTCCTGACTCGATGCACGGAGCTGATGGGCGCCGAGAGTGTTCTTGTCACAATCCTCTTTCCGCCACTCACACGGCCGAACGCACAATTTGAGAGAGACGAGATTCTTCGCATCCTTCCGGACCTGGGACTACACCTCGAGGCACTCCACCCACTCTCGGTGCTCTACGACACTCCGCCGTTCGAAGCGGCACTGCTGCCGATCCGCCGATCAGCGTGGCGCTGCGGGGATCTCGTCGTCGCGAGACTTGTAGGCGTTCGAAGTCCACCGCAAGGCCCACTCACGCTGGACGACGCAGAATGGGAAACTGTTCTCGTCGGCAGGATCAAGGTGATGCTTAGAATCAGAGCGGACGAGGATGTTGCCACGATGCCGGTCATCCGCACACTTCCAGACGGCCCGGCCATCGGCTCGGTGAGTCGCCGGAGCGAGGCGCGGAACCTGATCGATCTTTGGACCTCTACCCATCTTGGCTACGGCGCGTCAGGCTGGCGGATACTGCGCCTGATCCTCGAAGGCATCGCCGCGGGCGCAACCATAGCTTCCATCACGAGCGCTGCCTCGCAACTTCTCGAGCGCGAACTTCGTCAGGACGAACGAGAGGCAGTTGCGGTAGCATATCGAGAGTTTCTCTCCATCCTTTCCAACGCGCCCAATGCCGCGACACCACCTCGCGATCGTCACGCAGCCGTACCTCACCTTGATCTTGCAGGGAAGCAAGACGATTGAGAGCCGTTTAACGAAAGTGAAATGCGCTCCCTTCGGCGTCATCGAAGCTGGTGACATCGTCCTTCTGAAGGAACCAGGTGGGCCGGTGGTTGGCGAGTTCACGGTCGGTCACGTCGACCTCTTCCGCGATCTAACGTCTGCAATCGTGCGGCGCATCGCGCGTGACTACGCCCGCCAGCTCTGCTGGGACGAGGAGTTCTTGAAGAGGAAACTAACCGCCCGATACGCCACGCTCCTTCATATCGCGGCGGTTCAGTTGTACGCGCAACCGATCGTGGTTGAAAAGAGAGACCGGCGCGGATGGGTAGTGTTGGACACGCAACAGCTGCCGCTTCTCTGACGCGACATCACGCCTAGCGTCGAAGGAACTCGAGCACGTGCATCACGACGTCGCCGGCAGTGACGCCTGTCGTGTCGATGACGCAACTCGCCACCTCCGCTACTTCACGCGCTGCGATTTCGAGAGGGTCTTGATCACTCGCGGCAAGTTGCTCCGCGTTCGCGACATCGCCGAATCGGCCCCGCCGTCTCAGCCGGTCCAAGCGGGTCGCAATATCTGCTGTGAAGTAAATCGTCTCGACACTCGACCGATCGCGAATCGCTTGGACCATCTTCACGCTGCGCACACCGTCGAGAACGACACATTCGGCCGAATGAATCGTCCCGAGAAGGCGCTCCAAGAGGTGCTCTTCTCCTGCCTCCGCGATCATGTCGCGTCCAAGCGCGGCGAGTGCTTGCCTTTCCGTCGGGATGCTTCGGAGTGTTGCCTCTTGTCGAACGACATCACCAAAGGAGAGACACTTCACGCCGAGGTGCGCGGCGACCCGCTGTGCGACTTCGCTTTTGCCACTTCCGACCGGCCCCGCAAAGGCAATCACCCGCATGGCAGTTTCGTGAAAATCCCCGACCCATGCAGATTGAACGCGTCGGGGCGGTCGCCAAGAATTTCGTCGGCCGCCATTCTTTCACCTACCGTGAGGTCCCACGAGGGGCTGAAGAAGTGGTCGAACGCGACGAAGCCGCCGACCACGGTCTGTTCCCAGATCTGCGGGAGGACGGAGCGGACGGCGGAGTAGTTGTCGGTATCGACAAACGTGAAGACGAGCGGCCGATCACGGAGCGCCGCGGCGGCGACGGTCGCAATATCGCCCTGAACCAGCTCGATCGGATATGGCGCGCAGTACGCGCGTACCACTTCGTAATCCGCGATCGCATAGGACCGATCCGCGAATAGGTCGAGTGCGCTGCGGCGCGAAGGGAACCCCGAGAAAGTGTCGAAGCCGACGATGCGCAACGGGTAATCGAGCTGCTCAAGTGCTCGTGCCATGAAAACCGTCGTCCCCCCGTGTAGGACACCCAGCTCCACGACGGCACCCTCCAAGCGGCGCAGCGCGACGCTGCGTAGGCACTGGAAGATGTGCACGAGCATGTTCGGATAGCCGCCCGCCTTGGACTTCACGGGCAGTGACTGGACGACCCTCTCGTAGAGAGGATCGCGAAACGCGTAGTGTGCGTTTCCTCGTGCGATCACTGTTGGAAGGCGGTTGTCCACCGCGACGTATCGGCGCAGTGCATCCTCCTTCGCTTCGTCGGTCGCGACGATCAGCAGGTCGAAGTCAACCGTAGCAACGTCTTTTTCCGGCACCAATGCCAAATCGAAAGGCCGCGGGCCGCTGTATGCGTCCGGCACAACGATGCCAACAATCGCATGCCGGAAACCGGCGCGTGCAAGGTGGTCCATGATCTCAAGTGTTTCGGTCGTGAGTCCCCAGATCAATGCGCGAGTGTGTCCGCTGATAAGGGCGTGAAGCGCGTCGCTTACGACCGTTTCGACGAAGGTCACGACGATTCTCTCAATGCGAAGCGCCTCCTGAGATATGCGAGGACGACGTTGATTAGGTATCCGAGTTCAGTCGGGGTGATCTCGCGCCCTTCCGGGATGCCGTGCCAACAAGCGATACACCGTCGGCAGCAGGTTGCCGTCGCATGCTGCGCGTAATACAGCACATTGCCGCTATATGGTGTCTGACGACCGTCCCGAAAAGGCGATAATCGTCCGTCTGGACGGCGATACAATCGATTCAATGATTGCGTAAGACGTCGCTCGATGCGTTCTCTTACGCGGTGATCATCTCGGAGACGCTCGAGCGAAGCTTCCGCCTTCGGGTCAAGCGCGTCGGTCCACCATTTCACACGCACCGCTTCGCGCGGAAGCTGTTCGAAGAGATAGTCGATTTCGTCGAGTGCGAGATGACCTAGCCGGTGCCATTGAACCGGCGCGTCGCCACACACAGAGCACGCTCGGTTCCCCTCGGGTGTGACGAGGCGGGAGTCATAATAACGATGACCGGCGATGCAGCCATTGCCCGGTGCGTCTTCGAATAGTGTCGCACGCATGTTCGCTGAGGTGAGAGGCCGTCGTGATCGTAACATGTGGGCTTACCGTCCGCGTCGCCCGGGAACAGGTGCTCCGCTCTGCTCCCGGTGTCCGGTCGCGGCAACGAGGGGCCCCCGCTCCCTCGGCGCAACCGCGATTGACGCTTTTGGGGAAAAGCGGCAATTGAGGCATGGGCAGGCTCCTTCTCGCTAGTTCCGTACAATCTCGCGGGATCGCCGCATCCTGCGGTGAACCTTCGCGCGTCTTCGGTCGGTGATCTGGAAGTAGATCGCGGTGGACGACAGTTCGGTGTGGCCAAGCTGTTCCGCCGCGTCAGAGATGTCGATACCTTCATTCGCAAGGTGGGTTCCCAGCGAATGCCGCAGCACGTGCGGGTGCCGTAGGTCGGGGGGAAGTCCAGCGGCAATGGCGTAGCGCTGAAAGAGCGCGGCGATCGTGCGTCCGGCAAGGGGCGCGCATCCGTGGCGAAGCCCACGAAACAAGTAGGGACAGTCGTCCTTCGGTCGAATCGCGAGATAGCGTCGCAGCAATGCGATGCTGCTTGGGAACATCTGATACCAGAGCGACCTCCCGCCCTTGAGACGCCTGACAAAGATTCGGCCATCTGCGAAGTCCTCGAGCCGAAGGAGCGCCGCCTCGCGCCGTCGGAGAGCATGGAGGTACATGAGGTTGACCAACAACCGGTCACGGATGTTTTCCTTTGGGATCGCTCGAAGAAGCGCGCGAAACTGCTCCTTCGTCAAGAACTTGATGCTGTCGGCTGAACGACGTCTCGTGCCCCGCCTCCCCTGCCCGTAACTTCGCGAGCGTGCGATTCTGCCGCTTTTCCCCATTTCAGGCTGTTCGGTTAGGAACGCTTCCACTCTGCGCTCATCGTCAGAGTCGGCACAACACGAGCGGGAGAGCGGTCGACGGTGGCGCCTGTTCCGTGCGCTTCTCCCCGTCCTGTTCATGTTGTCCGGATGCGGCGGTGAGTCGGGCGGCGTCTTCCATCGCGGCGGCGTTCCCGATGACGTGATCCATCGGGCCGTGCTGCTCGATCACGCGGCGATGCCAGAGAAGTTCACGTCGTCCATCACCGACGAGTCCGAGAGCCTCACCGCCGCGGAGCGGGCGAACGGCGTCGCCGGGAAGTACCTCGTCGAATGGAGCGGCCTCGAGCGCGGGCAACAAGGTGCGGCGCAGGATGTCCGGGGAAACTTCGAGGCGCAGAAGCTCGCCTCCGGCGTATGGCTCACCAGCGATGGTGCGCGGAAAGCGTTGGTGAAAGCCGATGGCACCTTCGCGACGGATAACGCGGATTTGTCCGGGACGTACGAGTCACCGGGCGAGCCGCCCAGGACCTCCGGCTTTCAGTTGTCCCTGCAGCGCCAAGGCACGACGCATGTCGGCACGTTCCGCTACCGGTACTACGACGAAGCGCACGAATGCCGGGTCCTCGCGCTCCATCGGATGAGCGCGCCCGACCCCGCCGCGCACGAACTCAATGGCCGCGCGGTCGCCTTGCTCGAGGAGGTCAGCCCGAACGGGTACCACTTCGCGCCCGTCTTTGTGGAGGACTCACTCCGCTTCGATCCGAACGAGATCCTGCTCCACGGGCGAGGCACCGGGTCGGGTTCGACGCTTCGGCGTGTCCGCCGGTAGCATCGACCTCCGTCTGTCAGCTAGTGGCGTGTAAAGGATCGTTTGGGACCAGAGATGCGTTGGGTGACGTCGATGTAACTCCAGCGAATTGGACGTGGTCGATCGTTGTATCGGGTGATGTAGGTCATCAGCTTGCGGCGTAGGTCC
>Ga0247668_1000016_pt1 | contig 64069 bp, 50 predicted proteins | sample CNK09_metaG_FD_182737 | JGI IMG/M metagenome (GOLD analysis project Ga0247668, IMG submission 182737) | Soil microbial communities from Purdue University Martell Research Forest, Indiana, United States - CNK09 | ecosystem: Environmental > Terrestrial > Soil > Temperate forest > Bulk soil...
GCGGTCGTAGAAGAAGTCGCGAATGCCCTTCTCCACCTCGTTGCGGATGCGCAGCACGGCATGCTGCTTCGATGACCGCAGCCAGAGGTGTCGATGGTTCATCAGGAAGTCGGTGCCGTGCTCCTTCGGGGAGATGGGATACTCACCAGCCGCCCCGAGGATCTCGAACGTTTCCACGCCGAGCTCTACCCCGCCCGGCGCGCGCTCCTCGGCGCGCACGGTCCCGATGACCCGCACCGACGACTCCTGCGTCACCTCATCGGCCGCCTTCCAGGTCTCCTCGCTGACTTCCTTTTTGAAGACGACGCACTGCAGGTAGCCGCTGCCGTCCCGGACGATCGGAAACTGCAACTTCCCCGAGGTGCGCTTGTTGTACAGCCATCCATCGATGGTGACCCTTTCGCCGATGTGCTGCGGTAGTTCTTTGATACGAGTGGTGGTCATAAGGGGCGGGGATTATATGCGGAGCGTTCTACCGCGGCACCTTGACCGACAGGCTTTGCGGCGCGATCGTGATCAGCAGCGGCGTCGCCATCGTCACGACCTCGCCGTCGACGCCGATGTGCAGGTGTTGTTTCGAGGAGTCCACTTTGATGCGCGAGGTGCGGAAGGAGCGGAAGCCGGGGGCTTCGCGGACGCGGCCCGCGAGGTAGTGGGCGACGAAGCGGGTCAGGGCCAGACGCGGCATGTGGGGGAGCCAGTAGACGGAGAGGCGGCCTTCTTCCAGCGCCAGGCGCGGAGCCTCGATGCCGAGGCGGGAGAGATCGTAGGAGTTGTTCGAGATCATCAGCACGTGCGTACGGATGACCTCCTGATGGTGCTCGCTGTCCAGGGTCACGGCCACGTGCGGGAACTTCTGCAAGGTCCCGAAAGCGGCATAGAGGCGCGCCTTCCAGCGCGGGTAATCGCGTCCCTTCTCCTCGCGGCGGGCGACGAGCTCGGGGTAGAGGCCCATTGAAATGTTGTTGACGAAGAAGCGCTCGTTGATGCACGCCGTGTCGATCGGCCTGGTGGCGCCGCTGACGACGACCTCCAGCGCCTCGCGCCAGGAAAGGGGAATGCCGAGGTCCTTCGCGAAATGGTTGTAGGTACCGGCCGGTATGACACCCAGGATCGCATCGGTGTGGATCAGCGGCTGGATGACGGAGTTGATCGTGCCGTCGCCGCCCGCGGCGACGAACAAACGAATTCCCTCGCGCATCCGGTCGCCGATCAGCGAAACGCAATCGAGACCGTGCGCCACGCGAACGACCTCCAGCCCGGCATCGCTCGCCGCCTGCTCGAGCGCCGACAACTCCGCCGGCGACGTCTTCACGCCCGATGACGGATTGAAAAACATGACTCCTCTTGTCTTTTGCCCGGGCAATTTCGGCTCCTGAAGAGACGTTTGCAAAACGTCAATGAAACGGATCGTTCTTCTTCTCGCTCTGCAAGTTTCCGTCCTCTCGCTCGCCTCCGCCGAGCCGCCCAAAGAATGCGCGCTCTGCGCCGGCGCGGTTTCGGACCTCCAGGTTGCACCGGCCACGCCGGTTCCCATCCTGGTCCGCCTGCGGCCCGACGACTTCGCCACCGCCGGAACAGCGCTCGACGCCATGCCGTCGGCGGTGCGCGCGAAGATGACCATCGTCATCAGCTACGCCGTCGACCCGGCGAAGGATCCGATGGCGGAAGTGGAGACACACACGCAGGCGATCATCGACTGGGCGCGCCAGCACGGTCCGTTCGAAGCGCTCGGCATTGCCGTCGACAACGTCGATCCAGCCGTAGGCGGCTACGCCATCAAGCGGCTGGCCGTTACGGCGCAGGGACAGAATGCCGCGTCGCGGATCGTGCTTCCGCCGACTACGCTGGATGCACTGGCGAAACTGTACGAAACCGGTGCGCAGTCGTATGTCGACATCCTCCTCGCCGACGCTCCCAATGTGAAATCAACCGCGGCGTGGGTGCTGGAAAAAGATCCGGCCAAGAAGATCTGGGCCATCGTTCCGCCGCAGTCGCCGAACGTTTTCTACGATCTGGCGCGGGCGCTTGCCGACGGTGCCACGCGCGCGTTCACCAGCGCGTCGGCGACGGCGGAACTTCTGGCATCGCTGGCGAACTTCGACCGCGCGCTCATCGGCGAGTACGCGTACGACTCCACGGCGCGCATCGACATGCTCGATGCCAAGGGGAACAAGATCGACGAGCCGGTGGTGGCCTTCGTCCGCGGCGAAGACCTGCGCACGGTCGTCGTCCCGCGCGGCGATGCCACGGCGTCGACGATCGCGTCGCTCGCCGGCGATGACTACAAGAGCCCGCGCCGTTACGATGCGGCGGGGGAGAAAGACGTCACCGACGTCGGCAGCAAAGGGGGGCGCTTCCTCATCGGCATGCCGCCGGTGACGAAGCCGTTCGTCTTCACCGTCGAGCACAACGAGGCGCCGCGCGCGAACGTGACGAAGGAATCGCTCAACATCACCACGCACCGCGGCATTACCGTCGAAGAGATCATCCGCAATCACCAGGCCTACAAGTCGTACCAGGAATCGATCCAGCCGCGCTATGTGGCGCGTGATGCAACGAAGCTGCGCTTCACCATGACCGGCGGCGAGGCCATCGAGGCGACGATCGCCGGCGACTACTTCTCGGATCCGCATGGCCGCGCCGACTGGGTGTGGCAGGACTTTTACCTGAACGGCGTGAAGTGGAAGTACGGCCGGATTCCGGAGCTTCCGTTGATCCAGCCGGAGAAGGTGACGCAGCTACCGCTCGATATCCATCTGACGAACGAGTATCGCTACGAGCTGGTGCGCGAGGCGGACCTGCTCGGCTATCACACGTACGAGGTGCGCTTCGAGCCGCCGCCGAACGCGGCGGCGACACTGCCGCTCTATCGCGGCACGGTCTGGATCGACACAAAAAGCTCGGCGCGCATCCGCCTGTCGATGGTGCAGCTCAATCTCACCGGCGAGATCCTCTCGAACGAGGAGCGCGTCGACTTTCAGCCCTTCGCCCGCGCCACGCACACGCCGCTCACGGCGGCCGAGGTGGCGAAAAGCGATCCGCGCGAGGTGGTCTGGCTGCCGCAGACGGTCAGCGCGCAGCAGGTCGTATCCGCGGCCGGCCACGGAACCGTCGTCTTGAGACAAACGGATTTCACCGACTTCCGCATCGATCCCACGGATTACGAAACGCATCTGGCCGAGGCGGAGAAGTCGGACGCGCGCATGGTGCGTGAAACGAAGGCGGGGCTGCGGTACCTGGAGCGCACCCCTGCCGGCGAGCGCGTGGTCAAAGAAGGGTTCGATTCCTCGCGTACGTTCCTGCTCGGGGGCATCCATCACGATGCGGGGTTGCAGTACCCGGTGGTCCCGCTCGGCGGCATCGATTACTTCAACTTCGATCTGGCCCACAAAGGGATCCAGACGAACGTCTTCTTCGCCGGCGTCGTGCTGGCCGCGAACGCCACGAACCCGAACGTGGCCAAGACCCACACAAACATCGGCGCCGACTTTTTCGGCATCGCCATCCCCATGACGCAATCGCTCTATCGCAACGGCCGCGAGCAGCTCGGGGAAGAGGTGAAAGTGCTGCCGACGCGATTCTCGGTCCGGGTCGGCCATCCTTTCCTGCAGTTCGGCAAGGTCGATTTCTCCCTCGGCATCCAGCACGACACCTACCAGCGAAGCGACAACACGGCGCCTTCGTTCATCGTGCCGTCCGATACCTTTGTCATCACGCCGACGATCGAAGGGCAGTACGCCCGCTGGGGAGCAACGGTGACCGGCTGGTACAGCTACGAGATGCGGACGAAGTGGAAGCCGTGGGGCAATCTCGCCGAGTTCGATCCGAAGGACAAGAACTACGCCGATTTCGGCGGATCGCTGGCGCGGAGTTTCTACCTGCCGAAGTTCCAGCGCATCGGCGCGGAGATCGATTACATGGACGGGACGCGGCTCGACCGCTTCTCGGAGTACGGCTTCGGCTTCTTCGGCGCGCAGCGGATCCACGGCATCAAGTCTGGATCGGTGCTCGCGGACCGGGCCATCCTGGCGCATCTCTCGTACGGTTTCGTCTTCTCCGATCAGTTCCGGCTCGAAGCGTTCTACGACCACGGCCTGATCGACAACAAGCTTGCCGGCTACCACAATGAGCCCTTCCAGGGCATCGGCATCGCCGGTCAGACGGTCGGCCCGTATGGAACGCTGCTCCGCCTCGACCTCGGCAAGACGGTGGGACGGAACGCGCAGCCGGGGTTCGTGGCGGATGTGGTGTTTTTGAAGTTGTTCTAGCCGGCACGGCCGGCGGCGTTGGTTGCCCAAGGCTCCGCCGGCAGTGGAGCAGTGGCGTTCTACCGCGAAGGCTCCTGGCCTGGGAGCGCGGACGTCTCGACCGCGTCTGCAAGCTACAGAATGGCGAGCATTCAAAGCGCGGGCGGGACGCCCGCGGTCCCAGGGCTACGCTTGTCTTCGGGCGATCACGATGGCGCCTTCGATGCCGCCGTGGTTCGTGGGAACGATGCGCGGGTCGGCGCAGCCGTGGCGGCGCATGATGGCGAAGACGCGGGCCTGGTCGTACTCGTTCATCTGCATGTACGGCATCGGACGCTCGTGACGCAGGAGCTGCGCGATGCGGTGCACGAGGGGCACGCGCGCGCGTACGGTGCGTGCGATGCGGCGCAGCGACGAGCCGGGACGGCGAAAGGTGACGTGCACCGCCGCGACGCCGTCGATCTCGAGATGGCGGAGAAGCTCGTCGAGCAGCACTTCGCCGCGCCGGACGGGGATGTGCTGAAAGACGATGAGCGAGACGATGAGATCGAACGTCTGATCGGGGATCTGCGCGGAAAACGTCGCGTTCGGAACGTTCTCGCGCGCGAGACGCAGCATGCTCGGCGCGGCATCGACGCCGGCCACGCGCTCCACACGCGTTGCCAATGCGCGCGTGAGACGGCCGACGCCGCAGCCGAAATCGAGGGCCGACTTCGGCGTGAAACCCGTGATGAGTCCGGCGAAGAGGCCGAAGAGGTGGGCGATGTCCGCTTCCCCGCTGGCGAAGAATGCGTTGCGGTCATCGTCCGACATCTGATCGCGCAGGTAACGCTCCTCGGTGAGGACGGCGAAGAAGGGCTCCTGCCGCGCGAGAGTTTCCCAATCGCGCGCCGCACGGTCGGTCGTCATGACACGGTCGTGAGCACCGGGACCACCTCGAGCAACTCACGCAGATCGCGGATCGTTGCGTCCGGGACGATCTCCAGCCCGTGCTCGAACGGCGGCGCGATGGCCGTGCCGCGCGTGGGGGGATCGAAATGGACGCCGGTGATGCCGAGGCGCTGCGCGCCATGGACGTCGACATAGAGATTGTCGCCGACGAACATCATCTCGTCGTAGCCGACGTCGAGCGCCTCGCGCAGCGCGGCAAAGATCGACGGCCGCGGTTTGCAGACGCCGTGCTCGTTCGAAAACACCATGACGTCGATCGACGGAGCCAGGCCGAGGCGATCGAGAATCTCGCGCAGCGCATAGCCGGGAGTACGGCCGGTATTGCTGATCAGACCGATGCGATACCCGCGCTCGCGCAGCTCGGCGACGACCTCATGCGCCCCGGGAACGATGGACGGCAGCACCTCGACGGCCGCGCCGGCGTAGACCTCTTCCAGTGCCGCAAGCGCCGCCTCATCGAACGTCGCCGCATCCAACCCGAGCTCTTCGAGGAAATGTTCGATCTGCACGCGGCAGGCGATGTCCTCGTCGCGCGACCAGTACAACTCATGGCAGCGATGCCACAGTTTTCGATAGGCCTGCTCGATCCGAGCCGCCGTCTCGCCAAACCCACGCTCCGCGAGCACCCGCTCCATCCGTTCCAGCCGCAGCCTCTCCTGACGCCGCGACAACTCCGGCGTGTCGGTGAGGAGGGTTTCCCAGAGGTCGAAAGAGATGGATTTGAGCATGGTTGCTGTACTTGGTCGCGGGGTCTCGGGGTTGCGCGGTCTCGCGGTAGTTTGATTTCAGACTCCGCGAGACCCCGCAACCGCGCAACCCCGCGACCGCATCACTGCAGCTTCACCCTTCCCCCGAACCCCTCCTCGTACCCGTGAAAGTACTGGAGCGACGGTTCGGGATGCTGCCAGCAGTAGTAGCCGCTGCCGTTGTCGAAGTCGATGAGCCAGAGGCCTTTGACTTCGATGCCGAGCTCGATGATGGCGCCGGCCCAGTCGGTGATGATGCGCTCCGAGTCGGCCGCGGCCGATTCGCTTTCCGGCAGCGATTCCACCTCGGCCACGGCATCGGAGGTGATGCGTTGCGCCTGCGGCAGCAACGCGGCTGCTTCTTCGTACGTGAAGACCTTGCGATCGTTCAGCGCTGCACTTCGTCGAGCCATTTGTCGAATTTCTCCTTTACCTTACGGGCTTCCTCGGCACGATTCGAGCGGCGGAGGTCGTCCTCGATCTTCGCAACGCGCGACTTCAGCGCGCCGAGGCGTTGATCGAGAGCGCCGGCGCCCTCGGCTTTCCAATCGGGAACTTTCGCTTTCAACGCCGCCAGGTCGGCGTCGAGATGCTTCTCATCGAGCTGGTCGATTTTCTGGTCGGCGGCGTGTTTCACCTTCGCGATCAGCGGCTGGATCGAGCCGGCGTGTTTTGCCAGCCACGAGCGGACGCCGTCGGTGCGTGCTCGCAGGACGGCGCCGTCGGCCACCGGCGAGCCGACCGCGAATGTGTTCGTGACCACGACGCTGTGCCTGCCGATGGCGAACATCGAGTCGCTGACGACGTCGCGGCGGTGCTCGCGGTCGATCCTGACGGAGACGGCATCACTGTCGTCCAGGCGCGTAATTTTCGTCACGATACCGATCGGCGTACCGTCCGCGACCACGGGATCGCCCTTGTGCAACCCGACGGCGTGATCGAAAACGATCGTGGCCTTCACCTCGCCTCGATGCACCAGGGCCCGTGCCCCGAACCAGACCACGGCCACGATGACCAGCAGCAGGAGGAGTTTTCTCACCATCGCTGCAATGTGAACTCGCGATTGACGATTCGCATTCTGCATTCGTTTGTTTTTGTGCTAAAAAACGACCTGCATTCCCCCCCACCCCGGTGGAATTGAGGAGGAGAAACAGATGTCCGTTGAGGATCGCGTCAAATCAATCATCGTCGAGCAGCTTGGTGTGGACGCCGACGAAGTGAATCCCGATGCGTCATTCGTCGAGGACCTCGGAGCGGACTCGCTCGACACGGTCGAGCTGATCATGGCGTTCGAAGAGGAGTTCGGCGTCGAGATATCCGATGATGAGGCCGAGAAGATCAAGAAGGTCAGAGACGCCGTCGAATACATCGACAAGCGCGCCAAAGCTTCGTAACGACCCATCCGGCACGGGCCCATCCGGCCCGTGCCGATCGCGGGATGAGTCCGGGCGGTTCCCGCCACCACCGCTGTTGCAAATTCAAGAATTTCTATGACCAAGCGCCGCGTCGTCGTCACCGGAATCGGGATGGTTTCCCCCCTTGGCATCGGCAATGAGCCGACGTGGCAGGGGCTCATCGAAGGGCGTTCCGGCATCGGCCCCATCACGAAATTCGACGCCAGCGCCTACTCCTGCCGGATCGCCGGCGAGGTGCCCGGCTTCAACGCCGAGGATTGGGTCGATAAGAAAGATGTCAAGAAGTCTGACACCTTCATTCACTACGCCATCGCCGCGGCGGCCATGGCCGTCCAGGACGCGAATCTCGATTGCTCCACCTGCGACGGCGAGCGCCTCGGCGTGATCGTCGGCTCCGGCATCGGCGGCCTGCCGCTGATCGAGGAGATGCATACGAAGTTGATGGAGCGCGGCCCGAGCCGGGTCTCGCCGTTCTTCATCCCCGGACTCATCGTCAACCTCGCCGCCGGTCAGATCTCCATCCGCTACGGCTGCAAGGGTCCGAACTCGGCGCCGGCCACGGCCTGCGCCACGGGCGCGCACGCCATCGGCGATGCATTCAAGATCATCCAGCGCGATGACGCCGACATCATGTTCGCGGGCGGCAGCGAAGCGGTCATTACGCCGCTGGCGCTGGCGGGCTTCGCGGCGATGCGGGCGCTCTCGCAACGCAACGACGACCCGCAACACGCCTCGCGTCCGTGGGATCTGAACCGCGACGGTTTCGTGATCGGCGAAGGGGCAGGCATCCTCATCATCGAGGAGCTCGAGCACGCGAAGAAACGCGGCGCGACGATCTACTGCGAGCTGACCGGGTACGGGATGTCGAGCGATGCCCACCACATCACGTCGCCGGCCGAGGATGGGAGCGGCATGATCCGCGTCATGCGCAGCGCCCTGCGCGATGCCGGCCTGCATCCGGAAGACATCGATTACATCAACGCTCACGGAACATCGACCTACGTAGGCGACAGGACCGAAACCGTGGCCATCAAGGGGATGTTCGGCGAGTATGCATACAAGGTCGCCGTGAGCTCGACGAAGTCGATGACCGGCCATCTGCTCGGTGCCGCCGGCGGCCTGGAAGCGGGAATCGCGGCCATGACGATCCGGACGAACATCATCCCGCCGACCATCAACTACGAGACGCCCGATCCCGAATGCGACCTCGATTACGTGCCGAATCAAGCGCGCGAGCAGAAGGTGACCCACGTGATGTCGAACTCCTTCGGCTTCGGCGGCACGAACGCGACGCTGATTTTTTCGCGGTACGCGTAACGGAGCGCTGGCGTCTCCGCCGGCTACGTTTGATCCTTTCGTTTAACCTGCATCTCTCACACTCTCACTTAGATCGTCGGCACCCTGTACCTCGTCGAGACCCTTCTCCCCCAGCGCTTTTCAGCTGGGGGAGAAGGTGCCGAAGGCGGATGAGGGGGCGTTTCACGAGGACGTATTTCGCGCGTCTTCGAGCGCTCTCGGACCAGCGTCGGTAAATCGCGCATATCTCGTAAAGCGCCCCCCTCATCCGGCTTCGCCACCTTCTCCCCCCGCAAAAAACCGCGGGGGGAGAAGGACTCTCGATGAAGGGAGTGGCAAGGCTCTCGATGGAACAATTCAAGGGCGAGTGCGTGAGATGCAGGTTAAGCGAACGGGCATTGGTATCCTTCCCTCCTTGACCGAGACCTTCACGCCCGCTTGGTTCCTTCGTGGACCACATGCCCAGACTATCTGGGGTCGCCTGGCACGCCCGCGGCGTCTGGTGACCCTTCGTCGCGAGACCATCGACACGCCGGACGGCGACGAGCTCGTGCTCGATCATCTCGACGAACCCGTTCGCGGAGAGCGTTTTCGCTTCGTCCTGATGCACGGGCTGGAAGGAAGCACGAACTCGGTCTACATGCAGGGGCTTCTCTCGGTCATTGCACGGCACGGCTTCGGGGCGACGGCGATCAACTTTCGCTCCTGTGCGCGCGACCAGCGACGCGTCACCCGGTCGTTGCCGAACCGGCGTCCGCGTTTCTACCACTCCGGCGAGACCGGGGACTTCGACTTCGTGGTCCGCACGCTGCGGGCGCGCGAGCCGGAGGTGAGCCTCCTTGCTGCGGGGGCATCTCTCGGGGGCAATGTGCTGCTGAAGTGGCTGGGCGAGCATCCCGGGCAGGCCGACGTGGCCGCGGCGGCGACGTTTTCCGTCCCGTACGACCTCGCCGCCGGGTCACGACATCTCGAGCTCGGACTGCTCCCCCGCTTCTACGTCAACCGCTTCCTGGCGACGCTGAAACAGAAGACGAAACGGCTCGTCGCGCGGTTTCCGGAGATGCGCGAGCGCATCGATCTCGGTGCGGTGATGCGCGCGAAGACTTTCCGCGAGATCGACAACGCCGCGACCGCACCGATCCACGGATTCCGCGACGCGGATGACTACTACGCGCGATCGAGTTCGATCCACTTCCTCGGCGCGATCACCACTCCGACGCTCTGCCTCAGCGCCATCGACGACCCGTTTCTGCCGCCCGAGGCATTGGAGCGGGCCAGGGCGTGCGCGTCGGCAGCAGTGGAGTTTCGCATCACCGCGAATGGCGGGCACACCGGCTTCATCGCCGGCGCGCTGCCGTGGCGGTGCGAATACTGGGCCGAGGAGTTCATCGTCGGATGGCTGGCCGGACAGGCGCGATGACCGGACGCCGCGACCTCATCCTCCGCGCAGCCGCCGCCATCTGGGGCTTCGCCATCGCCATCTCGCTGCTGCCGCTCTGGCTGGGGCCGCCGGCGCCGGGCCAGTTGCCGGGCTACGCCACGTCGATGGGCTTCGATGCCCGCGCGCCGATGCGGTTCGTGCTCGGCCTGATGGTCATCCCGCTTCTGTGGACGTTCGCGCTTCGTCCACTGCTGACGATTCTCGGCAGGGATGACACGCGCGCCTGGGCACGCAATGCGTTCGTATCGGCGGTCGTAGGCATCCTCTGGTTCGTCGTGCTCACGCACAGCCTCGCATGGGTGTTGATCGCGCCGGCGCTCGTGCTGGCCGTCGCTCTGGCGATGCGGAAGGTCGACGCGCACTTCACGCGGCACGACCTGATCCTGCTGCCGGTCCTGGCCACCGTCAACCTCGCGCTGCTCGATCTCCTGCCTCGCTCCGTCGACCAGGTGTTGTTGCTGGCGGCCGCGATCGTGTTCGGAATCCGGCTGGCCGTCATCCCGATCCTCCGTTCGGGCCTGCCCCCGGCGATGTGTTTCGCGCTGGCACCGCTCGGCCTGGCGCTGCAATCGAGTTTCAACGCCTATGACATCCGGCACTCGCCGTGGGGGCCGCTGGGCTTCGCGATCGTCACGCCGTTTCTGCTTCGCGCGCTCATACGCGACACGGCCACCACACGCGCACGCGTCCGCGCGGCGCTTCGCTACGTCATCTACCCGCTGGCCGCGTATGCCTACCTGAGCGCCACCAGCCAGCTCGCCGCCGAGGGGATGCCGCGCGCCGACCTGTTCGAAGACCAGCAGCACATGGTTCCGGCGGCGGAGATGCTGCGCGGCGAGAAGCCGTATCGCGACATCATCCCGGCGCACGGCTTCGTGCAGGACGCGCTGCTCGATTTCGTGGCCTTCCGCACCGGGCCGGTGACGCTCGGGCGCGCGCTGAAGTTCCGTGGCGTACTTTCCGGGACGATCATCATCGCCCATTACGTGCTCGTCGCCGCGGCCACCGGCTCACCCGAGGTCGGTCTGGCCTCGACGTTTCTGGCGATGCTCCTCGGCACGGCCGGCGGCTCGATCCGCGTCCTCCCGGCCATCGCCACGCTGGCCTTCATCGCCTACGCCATCCGCAAACGCGACGCGCGGTGGCTGGCCGCGGCCGGTGCAGGTGTCGTCGTCTGCATCCTGACCAGCCTCGATCACGGCGCCTACATCCTGCTCACGCTACTCATCGCAGCGATGCGGTTTCGCGATGACCGCAAACGGGCGTTGATGTTCTCTGCCATCGGCGGCGGCGCCGCCGCCCTCATCGCGTTCGCGGGGATGGCGCTGTATGGCATCGCGACCGACTTCGTGCGCGTGACGATCTTCGAGATCGCCTCGCTCGGACCGGTCTACACGTTGTCGCCGTTCGATCCGCCGGCGTCGCTGCAGAAGATTCCGAACATCCCCGAGGTCCTCGGTGCCCTGCTCGACAAATCGGCGTTCCTGTATGTCTTCTGGCCGGTGATGACGCTGCTGACCGTGGTGGCAATGACGTCGAAGTCGCCGATGACACCGCGGCGACGCGCGTATCGCGAAGCTTTCCTCATCGTGGCCATCTTCGGCATCATCACCGCCATCTCCTATGCCGAGCGCCATCACCTGCTCTGGCAATTCGTCGCCGCGCCGCTGATCGCCATGGCCATCTTCCGGCTCTTCCACAGCCGGCTCCCGCTCGCGCGCGCGGCGGCACCCGTGGTGGTCCTCATCACCTTGATCATGGCCCAGCCGACGGCGCACATCGCCATCACCGGTTCCCTCAGGCGGACGCGCGGCACAACCGAACGCGACTTGCGTGAGCTGGCGCTTCCTCGTGCACGCGGCGCACTGTCGCGAGCCAGCGATGCCGCCGTCATCGACGTCGTCAAGCGCTACGCCGATTCCCATCTGAAGGCGGATGAGACCTGGTTCGACTTCACTAACCGCGGCAATCTCTACTTCCTCCTCGACCGCGACTGCCCGATTCGCCAGATCGAGGTGGCCTTCTACGAGACCGAGCAGCGGCAGAGCGAAGTGATCGACCACATCGAGAAGAATCCGCGTATCCGCTTCGCCCTCATTCCCGGCGATCCCGACACAACCGCTGTCGACGCCATCAGCAACCGCGTCCGCGCACCGATGGTCTACGCCTACCTGCAGGAACACTTCACGCCGGATTACGAAGAAGGCGGGGTGGTCTTCTGGAGAAGGAAGTAGCGCAGCGGGGGTTGCGCGGTCTCGCGGTTTCGGAGTCTCGCGGTTGTTGCTGCGAGACCGCGAAACTGCGCAACCCGCGCAACCAGAAGCAGAAATGCACATCGCAGTTGCGTTAGCATCGCGCCATGACTGCAACGGCCGAAACGGCTGCGCGACAAGCGGGGTTGCTGGCGCGGTTCGCCTCCTTCGTCGCCGAGCGGCACCCGCTGGCGCTACGGCCGGCCGTGACCGCGCTCGATATGGCCACGGGCGGTCAACCGGTCGATGAACGAAATCCGACCGCCATCGACGCGCTTCGGGAGCCGCTGCACCGCATCCTCCTCCAGACGCTCTCCGACTTTCTCTCGCCTGACGCCAGCGCCGCATCGAAACTGCAGGGGGCCGTTCCAGAGACGACGCCGGGAGTCAGCATCAGCGAGCGGCTTCATCTCGCCGTCGCCGAGGTCGTCGATGCTTGCGACGGCTTCCTCCGCCGCGAGGCCCTTGCCGCATCGCTCACCTCGGAGGAGAAGCTCGAGATCCTGCGCGGGATGATCCTCACCCGCGCCACCGACAACCGGCTCAAGCAGTTCTTCACCGGCGGCGAGGTTCGTTACGGCGCCGCGTCGTTCCAGGGAAAAGGATTCCGTTCGCTCGGGCAGGAGGCGATCTATGCCGCGGCGATCCGGCTGCGCCGTGGCGATGCGTATGCATCCGACGACGGCTGGCAGGGCGACGTCGTCTCCCCGATGATCCGCGACCTCGGCGTGGTGCTCGCCATGCACAACGACCGTTCGACCGTCCGCATGGTCCTCAGCGCACAGATGGGCAAAGCCGGTCCGCCGATGAACGGGAAAGACCTGCACGTCGGCGATTGGGATCACGGCATCCTCCCGGCCATGGCGCCGCTCGGCTCCCCGGCGCTCAACATCGCCGGGATTGCGATGGCGTTTGCCATGCGGGGGGCATCTTCCGACAACCGACAGCCGACAACCGACAACCGCGTGGCCATCTCCTTCATCGGCGAAGGCGCGACCTCCCTCGGCGAATGGCACGAGGCCGTCAACGCCTGCGCCGTACGCAAGTTGCCGGCGGTGTTCTGCGTCCAGAACAACCAGACCGCGCTTTCGACGCCGATCGCGGAGCAGTCCGCCGTCCGCGTCTTTGCCGACAAGGCCATCGGCTACGGTATCCCGGCGATCACGATCGACGGCACCGACCCCGAGGGCATCGCTGCCGCGTTCGCGTGGGCGGTCGAGCGCGCGCGCGAAGGCGCGGGACCGGCCTTGATCGAGCTGGTGGCCATGCGCATGTGCGGCCATGCCCATCACGACGACATGCTTTACCTCGGCAAGGATCCGCAGCCGTCGTGGACGTATCCACCACTTGCGGACAGTGGCTACGCCGACCGGGAGCGCTACGAGTTCTGGTGCCGGAAGGATCCGATTCCAACCTACGCCGCGAGACTCGAATCCGAGGGAATCGTCGGCACAGGCGATCTGGAACGGTTCCAGCACGAAGCCGAGGTGCTGGTCGAAGCCGAGGCACGCGCCGTCATCGACGCGCCCTGGCCCGATGCGGAGCTGGCCGGCGTCGGCGTCATCGCCGACGAGCCGCGGCGCGTCCATATCGAAGTGCTCGACGAGACCTGGCGGCATCGCGCGTCAGAGAACATCGGACTGCCTCCCGTCGAAGAGGCGCCGCCCTTCGATGCCAAGGGAAAGACCTTTCTCGAAGCGGTCATGCTCGGCGTCGGTGACGTGCTGCGCGCCGATCCACGCACCTTCGTCTACGGCGAAGACGTCGGCGGCAAGTACGGCAATGCCTTCCTCCTCCTGAAGCCGCTGATCAACGAGTTCGGCGACCGCATCGTGAACTCGATCCTCTCCGAGGGGGCCACGCTCGGCGTGTGCGTCGGCGCGGCGCTCGCGGGGATGCGGCCGATCGGTGAGATCCAGTTCAACGACTTCGTCGCCAGTGGATTCAATCAGCTCGTCAACAACGCGGCCAAGATCCGCTACCGGTGGGGCGGATCGGTTCCGATGGTGGTGCGCATGCCGTGGGGCGGGCTGCGTCACGCCGGTCCCTACCACTCACAGAACACCGAGGCGTGGTTCTACCGCACGCCGGGACTGAAGATCGTCGCGCCGTCGACGCCGCACGATGCGCGCGCGCTACTGGCGAGTGCGGTGGCCGACCCCGATCCCGTTCTCTACTACGAGCACATCGCGCTGTATCGCGATCCGAAGGTGAAACAGGCGCTCTCCGACGCCCCGCCGCAGCCCATCCCCATCGGCAGAGCAGCTCTGCGCCGTGCCGGCGATGACCTGGCGATCATCTCGTACGGTGCGTACGTCCACGCCGGAATGCGGGTGGCCGCGATGCTGGCGAAGGATGGCATCGAGTCGTCGGTGCTCGATCTCCGCTCCCTCGCGCCGCTCGACCGCGATGCCATGCTGGCCGTGGCCCGGCACTGCAACCGCGTCCTCATCATCGAGGAAGACACGCGCACCGGCTCGATCGGCGAGTCGCTCGCGGCGATCATCCAGGAGGAAGCGTTCGAGTATCTCGATGCCCCCATCCGCATCGTCGGCGCCCTCGACACGCCGGTGCCGTATTCGCCGCCGCTGGAGGAGGAGTTCCTGGCCGGGGAAACGCGCATCGAGAGGGCGGCGCGGTTGGTGGTGGGGTACTGAACAACAACAAAAAGGCCGCCCACGCGCGGGCGGCCTTACACACCAACAAAGCGGAATGGATCAGTAACGGCCAACCTCTTCGTCCTGGAGGCGAATGCCTTCGAAGACGCCGCCGCGCGTCCAGACGCCGGAAATTTCGGCGTAGTCGCCGGGACGCAGCGATTCCAGACGGCGGTCGCGGATGAGCGTCGTCACGAAATTGCCGGTGACGTCATCGCGAAGGACCAGCGTATCGTTGCGGTAGTCGATCGATTCGACCGTGCCGCGGAGAAGGCCGGAGCTATAGGCCGTGACGCCACCGTAGTATGGGGCGGCGTAGCCACCGTCGTAATAGTCATACGCCTCGAGGTATCCGGCGGGATCGTAGTAGCCGCCGAAGCCGAGGGAGAGGCCGACCCGAAGGCGCGGGAAGAGGCTGATGCGCGCTTCCGGAATCCAGATCGGAAAACGGCCGCCGTCGATCCAGACACGGAACCCGCCGCGCTCGTGCTCGAAACGGTTGACGCGCCCGTGGAGCGAAATGCTGCGGCGGCCGCGATCGTCGAATGATGGACGATTGCCGCGGAAGTTCTGTGAACGATCGAAGCCGCCGCGGTTACGGAAGCTATCCGCCTGTGTACGGCGGTCAAACTGGGTGTTGCCACGGCTGCTGAAGCTCTGGTCGAAGCTGCGCGAGTCGCGACGCTCGAATGTCTGCGGCGAGTTGGAGCGGAAGTCACGGCGCTCGAACGTCTGCGGTGAGTTAGAGCGGAAGTCACGGCGTTCGAACGTCTGCGTCGAGCGGGAATCGTGGCGCTGCCATGTCTGCCCCTGATTGCTCCGGTTGTCGCGCTGTTCGTGCGACTCCCGGCTGCTGTCGCGGCTGCTGCGATGGTCCGACTGCCGGCCGCCGTCGTGCTCCGTCGCATCGCGGTGACGAGTTTCCGCGAAAGCGGACGTTCCGATCAGCGTCACGATCGCCACTGCCCCGGCCACCTGTGCTGCTAAGCTCTTTGTCTTGTTCATGTTGTCTCCTTAGGACCGTTGAATGCTGTTCCATCTAATCGCAACCGGCTTGCCAGGTTCATAATCCTTGCATGGCCAACGCGCTCAATCCACTTCCGCTGCCTGAATGGAAGCCTACCTGTGACACGCTGCACATGTGGACGCAGGTCGTCGGCAAGGTACGCCTCGCTCTCGCTCCCAGGGTCAATCACTGGTGGGAGACCACCCTCTACGTCAGCGGGCGCGGTCTGACGACGTCGGCGATCCCGTACCGCGACCGCGTTTTCGACTGCGAGTTCGATTTCATCGATCACCAGCTCGTGATCCGCGTCAGCGATGGCCGCCTCGCCCGCGTACCGCTGGTCCCACGCTCGGTGGCCGACTTCTACGCCGAGACGATGGCCAGGCTTCACGAATGCGGGATCAATGTGAAAATCTGGACGGTCCCGTCCGAGGTCGACAATCCGATTCCCTTCCCCGACGACCATGATCATGCATCATACGACCCCGACGCCGTCGACCGCTTCTGGCGCATCCTCATCTTTACCGACCGGGTGCTGAACCGCTTCCGCTCCTCGTTCATCGGCAAGTGCAGCCCGGTCCACTTCTTCTGGGGGAGCTTCGACATGGCCGTGACCCGCTTCTCCGGCCGCCGCGCCCCGGAGAATCCGAGCACCGACTCGATCACGAAGGAAGCCTACTCTCACGAGGTCAGCAGTTGCGGCTGGTGGCCCGGCGGTGGCGCGTACCCCGATCCGGCGTTCTATGCCTACGCCGCTCCGGAGCCTGCCGGCTTCAAGGACGCGCGCGTCGAGCCGGCGGAGGCGTTCTACAGCTCCCTCCCCGGGTTCATCCTCCCCTACGACGCCGTCCGCGCATCACCCGACCCGGAGGACGCCCTCCTCCGCTTCTGCCAATCGACCTACGTCGCCGCCGCGGACGCGGGCGGGTGGGACCGGGCAGCGCTGGAGAGGTAAGCGGCGGGGATCATGCTGAGACGATGAGCTGCAACGTCACTTGGGATCGAGCAGCTCCCCTCGGATTTCCGCCCACGGCCGGGCCGTCGATGGATCGGCATAGTAGGCGGCCAACCGGCGGTCAAGTTCCTCGCGCAAGTCGTCGTCGATGGGCACAGCATCGGGAACTTCAACGAGGCTGTCCCAGATCGCTTCGACGAGTTGCAAACGCTCGGAGGGGGGCAATTCCAACAACTGAGAGAAGTCCTTCACCACGCGGAATTCTAGCAGAGACATCAAAGCTGCCTCGCATACCATCCTGACACGCCGAGGCCAATCACGAGTGGACCGGCAAAAGCCGCCAGATGCAGTAGCCAGATCGAGAAATTGTCAGGCGCGGCGCGGTCGTACGGCCAGTTCGCGGCGACCGCGGCGTAAACGGCGCTGGCGATCATGATCGCGAATCCCGCGAGCCGGTTGACTCGGAACCAGATCCCATCATCCGACAGCGTCTTCTTCGTCCGGAACCCGTAGAGCCGGTTTCGAGGGATCAGGCCCGCCACCAGCGGAACGGAAACGAGAAACAGGAGAAGCGCCGGAATCGCGAACGGTTGCGCGAACATTCTGTCTCGATCCCCCTACTGTTCCGGAAGCTCCTCACCCGTCCACCGATTGCGCGTGGCCCAGTAGGGACACATCGGACACACCTCGCCCTCGGGATAATCGATCACTTCTTCATGCGGACATCCGATGATCCCCGGACTCATGGCGACCGTCCTCACCCCATGTTCTGTGATGAAGGCGAGGATCTCGCTGGTTGAAGGCGAATCGCGCCGAAGATCGTAGGTATCCGACAACCATCTGCGGAGCTCCGTGGCCTCGCTTCCCTCGAAGGGGATGATTCCGACGGCCACTTTCGAAGCACGCGAAGCGTCCGGTCCGTAGAACGCCACCGTGGCCACCGGATATCCACGCTGCCCACGCTTCGCCTTCTTCTCCAGTTTGCTCGGTTCGCGCTTGATCTTCATGAGTGCGGAGGATAGCGCCGCTGAGGAAAGCGAGGCAATTCCCCGCGTCACCGGATGACGTCTCCACCGACGCTGCGGAATCTCGCGGGAGCGACGGCACTCTTTATGCAAATCCCTTGTTGCCGAACCACTTCCCTTAGTGGCGCGCGCATGCAGACTTAGTTATTTGATCACTGACATTGCCTGCAAGCGCACAAAACCAGTCAGCACAACTCTCGTAAGTCGCTCAAAAACAATAGGTTGTATTTTCTATAGTCAGTTTAACAAGCAATCACTTGCTTAATCAACAGAACGCGCTTATTGTATTGGCTCACAAGCATCAGGAGGCATGGAGGCACCATGAAACACCGTATTCTCTATTCCGCACTCGTCCTGGGTTCTCTCTCTCTCGCACTGTTTTTCGCACTTCAAGGGTCTGCCGAGGTCATCGCCGGCGCGCGTGGCCCGGCGCAGGTTGGAGGTTTTGACCGCACCATCTCCGACAGCAACGAACGGCTGATCAACGACGGACGCCAGATCTTTCGCTTCGACACCTTCGGCGACGAAGCGTTCTGGGGCGACACGCTGAAGTTGCACCAGGCCATTGCCGGTGCAGCAAACGGCGGCGTCGGGACAGGAGTGTCGCCGAAGACGGCCCTGGCTGTAGGACTGAAGGTCGATTCCGACGCGCTGCCGCCGGCCGTGGTCAACGGCATCAAGGCGGGAGCGGTCGATCTCAACGACCCGAAAACCACGCTTGCGCTGCTGCAGCTCAACGCGGTGGTCGGCGTGACCGGGCACTTCGATGGCACCGGCAAGATGACCTCGATCGGAATCCAGTGCTCGCTTTGCCACTCGACGGTCGATGACTCCTTCGCGCCCGGCATCGGCCATCGGCTCGACGGTTGGCCGAATCGCGACCTGAATGTCGGGGCGATCGTGGCGCTCTCGCCCGATCTCTCCGCCGTGAATTCGCTCCTGGGGGTCGATGACAAGACGACGCGCACGGTCCTGGCGAGCTGGGGGCCGGGAAAATTCGACGCGGAGCTCTTCCTCGACGGCAAGGCGTTCCAGCCTGACGGCAGATCAGCGGCGACGCTGATTCCTCCCGCTTTCGGACTGGCGGGCGTGAACCTTCACACCTACACCGGCTGGGGCTCGGTCACCTACTGGAACGCATTCGTGGCCAACCTGGAGATGCACGGAAAAGGCAATTTCACCGACTCGCGCCTGAACGATCCGGTGCAGTTCCCCATCGCCGCACGCGCCGGCTTCGCCAAGGTCCGCAACGACGACGACCAGATCACGCCCAAGCTCGGAGCTCTGCACGCCTATCAGCTCTCGATTCCGGCGCCGAAGCCGCCGGCAGGGTCGTTCGACGCCGCCGCGGCCGCACGCGGGGATGTGCTCTTCGAGGGGAAAGCCAAGTGCAGCGGATGCCACACTGAGCCGCTCTATACGGAGCCGGGCTGGAACATGCACGCGGGCTCGGAGATCGGCATCGACGAGTTCCAGGCACTGCGCGCCCCCGACAAGAAGTACCGCACCACTCCGCTCAAAGGCCTCTTCGCGCACAGCAAGGGCGGCTTTTTCCACGACGGCCGCTTTGCCACGTTGCCCGACGTCGTCAACCACTACGACACGTTCTTCAAGCTCGGCCTCACCGCGCAGGAGAAGAGCGATCTGGTCGAATACCTGAAGTCTCTCTGAGGAGATGTCGATGAAAACGCTCATCACAGCCATCTCTCTCACGATTGTCGCCGCAACCATCCAGGCGGCCACGCTCACGGTGCATCCGCTCTCCGTTCGCATGAAGCCGCGCGCCGTGCAGACGGGCAGCGGCTTCTCCGTCGACCTCCCGATCGTCGGCCGCGTGCGCAATGCCACCACGACGTTCTTTACGGCCCTCGACGTCACCAACAACACCTCGTCGTCGACGGACGTCGTCTTCACCTGGATTCCGGCAGACGGCGGGGCGGCGCGCAGCGGCCTGCTCACGACGCTGGGCGGTTTCGACAACCTGCACGTCGATGACTTCATTGGTGCGCTTGCGTCGTCCGGCCTGGTGACCCGCCCGGACAACACGTTCGGGACGCTGCTGCTCACCTTCACCAATCCGGCGTTCCGCAACGGCACCGAGGCCACCGCCGTGGCACGCGTCTACAGCTTTGTTTCGGGTACCAGCGGTCCGACCTTCGGCCTTGCCTACCGCGCACCCGCGCTGCAGACCAACGGCGCACACTCTCTCAGCTCGATCCTCCACGCCGGCGGCGGCCTTGTGACCAACCTCGGCATCGAAAACGTCGGCATCGACGATGCCGGCAACCCCGACGACGCCCCCGTGACCGTGCAGCTCTCGTTTTTTGATCCTGCCACCGGCGGCCTTGTCGGCGCCCAACCGCAATTCACACTGGCGGCGGGTCAGGTCATCCAGCTCAATGATGTCGCGAAGTCAAACCTCATCGTATTCGTCGACGAAGTCGGAGGCACGTCACAGCTCCGCGGCTACGTGGTGATGAAAGACACGACGACCAACGATGGATCCCTCGTGTTCATGCAGGAATCGCCAGCGAAGTCGTTCTGATCCACGTCCAAACCAGGACGGTCGATGGCACGTCGGCCGTCCGCGTCCGCGTTCTTTGATGTCACGCGGAGCCGCGGAGGACGCGGAAGTCTGAGTAAACATTTCACTCCGCGATCTCCGCGTCTCCGCGTGACCCCTCGGAGTCGACTAATGCGCCGCGACCGCCCGATCCAACCTTCGGTACCGCACCGTCTCCGGTAAACAGCTCTTGTGCTCGATGTGGTGCAGGTACTCGTCGCGGAACTTTTTGACCGAAGAGATGACCGGGCCGATTGCGGCGTCGCCGAGGGCACAGAGGGATTTGCCGCCGATGTTGTCGGACATGGAGAGCAACAGGTCGGCATCCTGGGGACGGCCGTTGCCGCGCTCGATGCGGTCGAGGACGGACTCCAGCCAGTTGGTCCCTTCGCGGCAGGGGGTGCATTGGCCGCACGATTCGTGGGCGAAGAATCTGGAAAGCCGCCAGACGGCGTCGACGATGCAGACCGAGTCGTCGAGGACGATGATGCCGGCGGAGCCGAGCATGGAGCCGGCTTTCTGGACGGCGTCGAAATTGAGAGGGAGGTCGATCTCGTCCGGCGTGAGCATCGGGGCCGAGGCGCCGCCGGGGATGACCGCTTTCAGCTTGCGGTCGCCGAGGATGCCGCCGCAGTGGTCGTAGATCAGCTCTTTGAGATTGATGCCCATCGGGAACTCATAGACGCCCGGTTTTCTGACACTGCCGGAGACGCAATAGAGCTTCGGGCCGGTGTTTTTCGGAGTGCCGAATGACTTGAACCACTCCGCTCCGTTGTTCACGATCAGCGGCACGCAGGCCAGCGTCTCGACGTTGTTGACCACTGTCGGTCCGCCAAAGACGCCGATGACGGCGGGGAACGGCGGCTTGACGCGCGGCTGTCCGCGATGGCCTTCCACCGACTCGATGAGGCCGGTCTCTTCGCCGCAGATGTAGGCGCCGGCGCCGCGGGCCACGGTGATGTCGAAGTCGAAACCGCTGCCGAGAATGTTCTTGCCGAGGTAGCCCTTGCTGCGGGCCTCGTCGAGCGCCTTCTCCAGGACCATCGCCCCGTAATAAAACTCGCCGCGGATGTAGATATACGACATCGGATTCGATCCGATGGCATAGCCGGCGATGACCATCCCTTCGATGAGAAGGTGCGGATCCTTCTCCATGATGACCCGGTCTTTGAAGGTACCCGGCTCGGACTCGTCGGCATTGCAGAGCAGCCAGGTCGGCTTCGGGGCGTTCTTGGGGACGAAGCCCCATTTCATCCCGGTGGGGAAGCCTGCTCCTCCCCTGCCACGCATCTCGGAGTCTTTGACGAGTTGCGTCACCTCCTCCGGCTTCATCTTGAGGGCTGTTTCGATGGCCTTGTAACCGCCGCCATCGATGTAGACGTCGATCGAGGTGGAGTTCGGCTTGTCGATGTTCGCGAGGAGGACTTTGATCGGATCCATTGCTATTTCAGCTCCGCGAGCAGCGCGTCCATCTTCGTGACATCCATGTTCTCGTGATAGTCGTTGTTGACTTGGACGACCGGCGCCGTGCCGCACGAGCCGAGGCATTCCACTTCGACGACGGTGTAACGCCCGTCCTTCGTCGTCGCGCCGGGATCGACGTCGAGCTTGTCGCAGAGGTGGTCGTAGATGTCGTAGGCGCGCCGCACCATGCAGCTCAGGTTCGTACACACCTGCAGGTGGTACTTGCCCACCGGCTTCTGGTTGTACATGTTGTAGAACGAGACCACACCGAACACCGTGGCCGGCGAGAGGTCGAGCAGCGTCCCCACGTACAGCACGGCCTCGGGGGAGATCCAGCCCCACACTTCCTGCACCAGATGGAGCGTCGGCAGCAGGCATGCTTCCTTGGTCGGATAGCGCGTGAGGATGTAGTCGAACTTCTTCTTCGCCTCGGGCGGGAAGGCAACCGTTTTCTTCGGATCGGGGAAGCGGTCGGGGGCGTAGGGATTGTCGGGATGGAGGTCAGCCATGGCTAAAAGTCGAATGCCTTCTTCTTCCACACGTAGACGTAGCCGACGGCGAGCAGGACGATGAAGACCAGCATCTCGCCGAAGAGGAACATGCCCTGCTTGCCGGCCGCGGCGTCGCGGTAGATGACGGCCCAGGGATAGAGGAACGCCGCTTCGATGTCGAACAGGATGAAGAGCATGGCGATCTGGTAGAAGCGGACGTTGACCCGCTTCCGGTTCTCGTCGAGAGCCGGCACGCCGCTCTCGTACGGCTCCTGTTTCGAGGCCGTGCGGGCATGCCCGCCGACAAACCAGGCCAGCGCCAGCATCACCACGCCGACGACGACGGCGATGAGCATCATGACGAGGACGGGAAGGAGGGTGTGGGTCATAAACGGCGCGAATGCTAACACTGCGCCTGGGTTGCGGCTAGCGCTCGGCCTGCGGCGTTGTCGGTTATCGGTTATCGGTTGTGTACGTCGTTCCGCCGGTGCGAGGCTTACCGTGAAGCCGCGGAATGCTCTCGAAGGTATCCCCACTCGTGAAAGAGATCGGATAGAGCAACATCATCGCGAAACGCAAGGAAGTAAAGGTACTCGGGAGCGACATCCGCTCCGTTGGGCCAACTGAGAGTCCGCGTCTCCGGATCTACCGCTCCCCGCGCCAGGAATGCCGGATCGCGTAACGGTTCGAAAACGGGGCCTTCCAGCGTGCCGCTCAGGTCGGCGACACCTCGGCGGCCGTCGTTGAAGGCCAGCTCGAACTGACCGTCGCGGAGGTACTTTGCATCGGTTACATGGATGATCATCGGATCCTCAATCTACTCTAACGGAGCAATAGGCATGGGCGCTTCCCCCCGCCGGCACCGCTCCCATGCAAGCCGTAACTCCTCTCGATTCACCCGGTGCCACTCGATGACGTGGGCGAGAGAACGAGGTGGAAACTTCCCTTCCACGACACCTGATTCGATCTCGACGGTGATTTCGTACTCTCCATAGCGCGCGTGAAAGTGCGGCGGCGCGTGGTCGTTCCAGAACATCGAGATCACAATCCCGAGAAATCTGCTGATCGTTGGCAAGCGGACGTTGCTCTCGGAGTCGTCGTCGAATCAGGCCGCATGGTCCGTCAGATACTCCATCGCCGTCTCCCGGGAGTCGAAGATCTTGAAGACGGTGTCGAGCTTGGTGATCTTGAGGAGGGCCAGGATGCGGTGGGAGGGTTTGACAAGGGCCATCTTGCGCTGGCGGTCTTCGAATTTCTGGAGGTAGCCGATCAGCTCGCCGAGGCCGGTCGAGTCCATGTAGTTGATGGCCTCGAAGTTGATCATCACCGGGCCGGTCTCATCATTGAGGACCTTCTCGAGATAGCTGGAGAACTCGCGAGCGCTCTCCCCGAGCTTGATGACGCCCTGGATATCGAGCACGGTGACGTCGTCGACGCGGTTCTTGATGATGTTCAATGCAGGCTCCCTAGGCCGCGTAGTGTACGGGATTGACTGCCGCGTTGTCAGCTTTCACGCTCCGGCTTGCGACCGATGCGGTTCGTGATCCACGAAATGATGGCCAGAACGATGGCGCCGATGATGGCCGCGACGAAGTCGTCGATGCGGAAGCCGGGAGAGAGCCACGCCGTCAGCTCGAGCATGACGGCGTTGAGGATGATGAGAAAGAGCCCCAGGGTGACGATCGTCAGCGGCAGGGTGAGGAAGACCAGGATCGGCCTGACGATGGCGTTGAGCAGCCCGAGAATCAGCGCGGCGATGGCCAGCGAGACGATCGAGTGGTAGTGAAACCCCGGCACGATCGTCACGACGACGAAGAGCGCCAGCGTGTTCAGGAGCCAGCGCAGGAGGAGGTACATGGCGTAATTATGCGCTTCGTGCGTTGTCGGTTGCCGCGTTGGACCGCAGCGGGATGCAACGTTCCCGCGTATCCCTGGGACCGCGGGCGTCTCGACCGCGCCTCAGCAGCATGCTGGCGAGACTCGCGGGCGGGACGCCCGCGGTCCCAGGGGGGATCACGAGATCTTCACGACGATGTTTCTGGCGGCCAGCTCCGCCATGAACAACTCCGGCGGGATGCAGCGCTCCTGCGGGAGCGCCCCCTTCTGTGTCGTTTGGCCTCTGGCCATCATCAACGCCACGATCGACGCCGGGAACGCCGTCGTGCGCATCATGGCCGAGAGGCCGGTGGACTCGTCAAAGCGGTCGATGATGTCGTAGCGAAGCCGTCTCCCTTCTCCGACGAACTCGACGCGGACGAGGACGACGTCCGGCTCATCGGCGGGAAGGTTGCGGACGAGGAGATCGCCGAAGAGGCGGCGCGGCGCAACCGTGGCGCCATCGACGGTGATCGGATCGCTGCTGCAGAGGCCGAGGTCGATCATCGTCTTAAACTTCGCGCAGTGGCCGGGGTAGCGGATCGTCTTGTAGTCGAGCTCGCGCACGCGGCCGAGGAAGGTCTCGGGGAGCGTCGACGTCCCGCCTGAGGTCTGGAAGGCTTCCATCTTCCCGAACGGCTCGGGGAACTCCAGCTCTTCGATCTCCGTCATCGAATCGACCATGGTGATGGCGCCATCGCGGATGACGCGGGCGCGCTCGATGTATTCGTTGATCAGCCCTTCGACGGAGAAAACGAGCTGGTAGTCGAGCGGCGGCTTCGGGTTCTGCGGCAGGCCGCCGACGCGGATGTGGATCTCGTCAAGTTTGTCGAACTGCGCCGCCCCGTGCGCGACGAGCACGGCCACCATCCCCGGCGCCAGGCCGCAGTCAGGGATGATGTTGACTCCTCGGCTTCTCGCCTCGGCATCGAGGGCGAGCTCGGCGTCGACGACGTCGTTGTTCCCGCCGAGGTCGCAGAAGTTCGTGCCTGCTTCGAGAGCGGCACGGGCCAGGCGCTCGTTGAGCCAGTAGTTGACGCAGGAGATAGCGCTGTCGTGTCCGCGCATCAGCGCCACGACGTCTTCGTGACGGCTGACGTCGATGGCGCGCGGCGTGACGTTGCCGCCGACGATGGAGGCGACGTGATGAGCCCGATCGGCGGCGACGTCGGCGACGGTGACTTCGTCGACGTCGGGTTGTTTGGCGAGGTCATGAACGGCGCCGAGGCCCATGCGGCCGGCACCCAGAACGAGTATGCGCATATGGGGGCGCATGGTAACGTTTTCATCCACGGATGACGCAGATGGATACAGAGAAACCCGAGGACGATGCCCCGGTTCCGGCTGAACCGGAGGTCGCGGAAGTCCCAATTGAGGAACCGCCTGTAGCGGAACCGCCTGTAGCGGAACCGCCTGTCGAGGAGCCGGCTGCCGAGGAAGTCGTCGACGAGCACGCCGGTCAACGTCTCGTCGTCATTAAGCATCACGCCCTCGTGCGGCTTTCTCACTGGCTGAACGTGCCGATCCTCTTCGCGCTGATCGTTAGCGGCTTCTCGATCTACTGGGCGTCGCCGGTATTCCTGCACAAGCCTGATCCGGTCACACACAGCCGCGACTATCTGGCCGACGTCGGCATCGCCATCGCCGGCCACGTCCCCGGTGCGCAGGCGAATCCGAGCTGGTTCTACGACCACTTCGCCCTCGGCGTCTACAACCTCGCCGGCGCGCTTCGCTGGCACTGGCTCTTCGTCTACTTCTTCCTGCTCAACGGCATCCTCTACCTTCTCGGCCTCGCACTCGGCCGCGGCTATCGCGCGCTCCTTCCTCGGCGAAGCATGTTCGGCGAGTCGCTGGCGATGGTCCGCTATTACGCCGGCGTCGTGCCGATGAAGATCGCCCGCCGTCCGTGGCCGCATCCCGAGATCACCACGAAGTACAACGCCCTCCAGCGCGGGGCATACGCGTCGATGCCGATTGCCGGCGCGCTGGCGCTGGCCAGCGGGTGGGCCATGCACAAGCCAGTGCAGTTCTGGTGGCTGGAGCGGATGTTCGGCTCGTACGACGGCGCCCGCATCGTCCACTTCGCGGTGATGATCTACTTCATCCTCTTCCTCATCCCGCACCTGGTGCTCGTCGCCGTCGACGGATGGGACACGATGCGCTCGATGATCGCCGGCTGGTCTGTTAGAACCGGAGGCACCGAATGAGCGACGAGATGCCGCAGGTCTACATCGACGAGAAGAAACTCCGCAAGCAATCGCGCCGCGACTTCATCCTCTTCGGCGCCGGCACCTTCGCCGCGCTGGCCGGCTTCTGGTGGATCGCGCCGCTGTCGTCGAAGAAACGGATCTTCGGCGAGCACGCCACGGACGTCCTCGATACGGCCGCCGCGCGATTCGGCTTCACCAAAGAGCGCAGCGAGCGCTTTCAGAACCGCGCCCTGACGTTTGATGATGATGTGGCCGAGGCGCTGTACTCGCCGACGCGGAGCGTGCGCACGTATCGGCGAAGCGACATCACCCCACTGCGCAACAACTACAACGGGCGGACGCCGTCGGCCGACTACATCGCCGACTGGACGCTCACGCTGACAGGGCTGGCGTCGGGAACGGATGTCGTCCTGCGCCTTCCCGACCTCGCGCGTCTTGAACAACACGCCCAGATAACGCGCCTCTGCTGCGTGGAAGGGTGGAGCGCCATCGCCGGCTGGAGCGGCATCCGTTTCGCCGACCTGCTGCGCGCCTATCCGCCCGCGCCGGATGCGAAGTGGGCATCCCTCGAATCCGCCGTGAACCTCGACGGCGCCGGCAATCCCGACCCCTACTACGTCTCGATCGACCTCCCCACCGCCCAACACCCACAAACGCTCCTGGCCACCCACCTCAACGGCTCTCCCCTCGCCCCCGACCACGGCGCACCGCTACGCCTGGTCGCTCCGATGAAGCTCGGCCTGAAGAACATCAAAGCAATCACGAAGATCGCCTACGTGGCGGAGCAGCCTCACGATTACTGGGGCGATCGCGGCTACTCGAAGTACGACGGGCTGTGAGGCTGCGCGTTGTCGGTTATCGGTTATCGGTTGTCGGCGCGCAGCGCGTGCGCCCGGAGCGCTGGCGTCTCGCCGGCTGGCCCAGCGGCGTCTCGCCGCTGGGTTAGCGCAAATGTTTAGAGTCTTGCCGGGCGGGCGGTGGCGGTTTTCCGTGGCGGTCTTCCGGAGCGCTGGCCCGGAGCATCTCGCCACCGAACTGGCAAGACTCCCAACGTCCACTGATACACCGGCGGCGGGACGCACGCCGGGCCAGCCGGCGAGACGCCAGCGCTCCGACCGTAAACCGTTTTAGTTCAGGCCATTGCGTCTTGCCCCGCTCTGTCATGCGTCCGGAAGACCTCACCGCGGTTCATGGTCGTGCTTGCTCGGCAACCATGGACTTCGCCTGGCGAGCCAGCAGCGCGCGGTGCTTCGCAATCGCGGCCCGCTCGATCGCTTCCTGTTCCTGTTCCTCACGTCGCGCCAGGAATTCCGCAAGTGCTTCTCTCACCAGCTCTGAGCGCTTGCGCCGGGCACGCCCCTTCCCCGCGAGCCGGTCAAGGGCGCGGAGTGTTGGCTCATCAATGGAAATCGTAATAGTCTTCATACATGTAGTCTGATCGGATCGATTGTGGACCGCAATCTACTTCCAAGCCGGTTCAACCCGCCCCTTGACCGGGAAGGTCGGCGACAACGATCCGAAAGCGATCGAGCCCGTTCATCTTCACGAAACTCCCAACTCTTGCCAACTGGCCCGCGCATCAGCCCGAGCGGAGAGTTAGGCCCGCTGTTCATCTGAATGCAGGGAGACTAACGACAAACAAGTTGGAAACGACCCCGAGAATCGTAGCGACGACAACAACCGTCCAGAGCACCTGACGGCGTTTGAGTATGTTGCGATAATGCTGTTCCCAGTCGCCCCACGCAAACACTGCCAACGGATAACAGGTCCACAGCATGTAAATTAGAACCAACACAATAATCGCGGCCGGCAAAGCGATAAACGCCGAGCGTGCCGTAAACATCGGTTGCGCGGGTTGTACCGGCGTATTCGGCTGAAGATCATTGACCGTCTTCTCGAATATAATTTGCAATTTGTCATGGTCGGATCGGGCAGTCTGCGCGCGCTTAGCGAGAGTCGATTCGACGGTCTGTGAAGGTGCACTCGGTGCCGGTATCAGTGACAGTTGAGTTGTACAGACAACGCTAATGAACGAGACGGCCAGCACGATAGTTAGCACGACGCGACCTATGACACTGCTAGCTAGACGCGACACTAATCCCTTCACTAATGTGCGGTCGACTTGTTCGTCTAGCGCTCCGTACAAGTCGTTCGCTGCATCATTGTCACTGCTCCAGATCGTGACCTTCACGTCAAGATACGAATCGTCGCTCGTGAAGTCTACGTTTGCCGAACCGCCTTTTCCATGGGAGTCAACCGTGAGCGCCACGATTGGATCACGCATCGTATTGTCCAAACTCGTCGCGTCGTCTAGCGACGGAAGATTCAGTTTCCGCCCCGTTTTGAAGTGTAGCAAGTACGAGAGGGTGTGGTCCTGCCCGTGCGCTTTCGACAAAATGGACGAGATGCGAGCAAGTTTGCCCTTGTCGAGAACAAATGGTGACGAATAGTACTTTGTCAGATGCAAGTCGCTCATGGTGGGCATGTTACAACGGTCTGCAGCTCTGAAAGAGTCGGACAGTCGGTTTCAGGTCGTAGTGGAGTCAGTGGGGTCGGACCTTCGTTTTTCTACGTGATGCAAACGACTGAACCGCTATGACTTATCGCCGTCGGATTTCGCTGCTGGTGAGCACGATAGTTATTCGACTTAGCCGCCACGTTTTTCGCCGCAGCGTTTAGCTCCAACCGTCCTGGCTGACATGCGAACGAAGGTACGTAGAGCCTCGTTCACGGCGATCGAGTCGGGGAACATCGCGGCGACGTCGGGAGCGAGCACGACGACGTTCGTTCCTTCCGCGTAGCGCGCCGCGTACTTTCCACGTTGGCCGCCGGAGAAGTCGTGGTGATCTCGCATTGCGTCGTCCTGCTTTGCTTGATCTGACATGTTTTCGCCGCTCGTGTGCATCCGCGCGTCTGGCGCCGATGATGCGCCCATTCCCGCCTCGTTCGGCGTGGGAGACGACGCGACTCCGAGTCCTTTGCATGCGACCTTCGAGTCTCAAACTGCGACTCCGAGTCCTTTGCGTGCGACCCTCGCGTCTCAAATTGCGACCTCTGAGTCTCTGCACGCGACCCTCGGGTCTCAAACTGCGACTCTGAGTTCCTTGCATGCGACCATCGAGTCTCAAATTGCGACTCTGAGTCCCTTGCACGCGACCCTCGGGTCTCAAACTGCGACTCTGAGTCCCTTGCACGCGACTCTGAGTCTCAAATTGCGACCAACGAGTCTCAAATTGCGACTGCGAGTCTCAAATTGCGACTTGCCTGATTCTGACCGTGCGGCCGAGGGAAGTGCGAAATTGCCTTGTGTATCAATTACTTACGGAGATTGCGCGAAAACAGCTTGACATCCTGGACGTCCAGACCCACATTCTTCGTCACGCGGAGGCAACGCTTGAGTCAAGGCGTTCGATACCCGAGCGAGGGGCCGGTGGGACGTAGATGACCGGTTCCGAATGGGGTGCTGGTTCCGAGGAGTTTGAGTCAAGGCAATCCGGAGTCAGGTCCAAGTGGAGTTGAGCGTTAGCTCCTCCTGCCCCACAAGAAGATAGTGCCTTCAGGGGTCGCGGCCTTGAGGGAAGGCGAACGGACGGTGCGGCGTCCGTTCTTATGACGTTCCACCCGGAACGGCGCGCGAGCTGCGCACCCAGCTCGAGCGCCGATTCCATAACCGATGCCCCCGAGGGGGCAGGAAAGGAGACCATCGTGGTCAATCAGAATGCAGTCAATCAGTCAAACGCCGCAGCGGCGGCCCAGGATCCGGCGGTGACGCCGGAATCGGTTGTGGAGCAGCTCCGCGCGTTGCGGGCTCAGATCCCCAACTACGTGCAGTTGCCGATCCCGGAGGCGCGGACGTTACGGCCCGCGTCGAGTGTCAATGCGGAGTTCACGCAGTCCGCGATCCATGCGGTCGGCGCGTCGCCGACGCTGGTGGCGACCGTCGGTCAAACCGCCGAGGAGTTGCAGCTCGCCGCCGAGACAGCGGCGCGCTGGTCCATGGTCCGTGACGAGTTGAAGGCAACGCTCGATGGCGTTACCTCGGCCGTCCTGACCATGAAGCACAACCTTGGTCAGTCGGTCTTGCTGACGTATACGGTCAGCAAGAAGCTGGTCAAGGTCCCGCAGCACGCCGATCTGCTGCCGCACGTGGCCAACATGCGGAAGACGATCCGTCTGGCGCGGACCCGCAAGACGAAGCCGCAGCAGCCGCAGACGCCGGCACCGGCACCCGCGCCGGTACCAACGCATCAGGTTTGACGTAATCAAGTAGTGGGCCGGGCGCGTCGTTATGACGCGCCCGGCCATTTGGAGGAATCGAAATGAGCAAACAGAAAGTCGATGTGGAAGGCATCCTCAACACGCTCTCCTCGATGCGGGCGCGGATTCCGATGCTGGCAAACGTGCCGGCGAAACCTCCGGCGAACGAAACGACCGACATGGGGTCGTTCGTCCCCGGCGACCAGGAGGCGATGGAAGCGTTCGAGATGGAGACGCTGGCCGAGGCGCTGGAATCGTTCGCCGATGAGCTGGGTGAATCGATCGAGATGGCCCGGCAGAAGGCGTTTGAAAAAGCGATGGAGATTTATTACGCGGCCGAGAAACTGGCGAAGGATCCGGAGCATGCGAATCTGATTCCGTACGTGGAGCAGATGAGGGAGATCTATCGTCGCGATTTCGGGAAGGACATTCCGGAGAGGTGAGGCGGCGGCTTCGCCGCGTTGTCGGTTGTCGGGTGAAGCTGCGCTTCGCGCGTTGTCGGTTATCGGTTGAATTGCGCTGCGGCGCGTTGGGGATACGCGCGGCTGCGCCGCGGGGCACAGACAAGAGTGTCTGTGCCACATTTGTCCTGCCTTGTGGCAATGGGCACTGCTGTTCGGTCGGTGCGCCAGCCGCAGGCCGTGAGGAGATTCACCGTTCGACGTGACTGGCGCTGCGAAAAGGCGCGGTCCAATGTGGCACAGACACTCTTGTCTGTGCCCCGCGGCGTAGCAGCGCTTCAACCGACAACCGACAACGCGGCGCAGCCGCTAGGGGTCACTTCCAGAGGTTGCCGGTTACGCCGAGGCCGCGCTTCCACGAGCCGTCGGGCTGTTTGACGAGCTCGACGAACGATGCCCACTGCCACGGCTGCGATCCTTCCAACTTCGGCGGGCGGTCCCGGCCGATCAGTTCGTAACGCACGACGGCGACTGTGCCGAGCCGGTCCGTGGCAGGCCGCGAAAGCCTCATCACCCAGCGCACTCCCGGAAATTGCTGATTGAGCCGCTGCCAGTCGTAGTCAAACGGGCCGCGCTCAAACGGTTCGAGCGTCAGGACGGCGAAGCCTCCGGCGGTCTCCTGGTCGATCGTGAACGACGCAGGGCCGGAGCTGCCATACGACTGCACCAACTCCTGCGCGATGACCGACCCGAAATGCTGCTCCACAAACGCGCGATAGCCGGCCGGAGCTCCACCGATCGTCTTCTGCGCCACCACAATTGCGTCGGCAGGCATTTCCACCATGTGCCGGGACCGCGGATCCACGCACTTCCAAACTTGCTGGTCGGTGTCGCATTGGTACGGAGGCGCGCCCTGTAATTCGTGCGGGACGTTCTCCAGCGCCGCGGCAAATGCGTCCGCGGCCGTCTGCTGCTGGGCTACGAGAGACGGAGCACACAGAATGGCCATCGCGAGGATGATTTCAGTGGATCTCATGTCGACAAGTATGACGTACAACAGAAGCGGCGGGTTCGCCGCGTTGTCGGTTGTCGGTTGATTGCGGCTTCGCGCGTTGTCGGTTGTCGGTTGTCGGTTGTCGAGGCTTCGCGGCGGAGAGCGGGCGTCTCGCCTGCTACCGACGGGCGTCCTCGCCCGGCGGGGGTTTCCGTGAAAGATTCACGAATTGCGAAGAAAAACCAAACTGCGCTTGTCTCCGAAACCCTGCTCATTTCACAGAAACCACCGCCGGGCGAGGACGCCCGTCGGGAGCAGGCAGGATGCCTGCTCTCCGCGGCCCTGCGGCGCAGCCGCGCGTCAACCGACAACCGATAACCGACAACGCGGCGAGAAGCCGCCGTCAACGCAGGTACATCCGGATCGACGACAAAAACGTCTTCACATCGATCGGCTTCGAGATATAGCCGTCGCAGCCGGCTTCGAGGAAGCGGTCCTTGTCGCCGCGCATGGCGTGGGCGGTCAGGGCCAGGATGGGGATGGCGCTCGTCACCGCGTCGGTCTTCATCTCGCGCACTACGCTCAGGCCGTCGATGCCCGGCAGGTGGATGTCCATCAGGATCAGGTCGACCGGATCGCCGGTCCGGGCGATCGAGAGCGCTTCTTCGCCGCTGGCGGCCTTGACGATCTGGTAGCCCCCCTCCTCGAGCAGGTACTCGACGAGTTGCATGTTCATGTCGTTGTCCTCGACGACGAGGACGCGCGCGCCGGTTTCGGTCATCGGCCTACATCGGACCCTTTACCGGCGGCTTGGCCTTGGCCTCGGGGAAGAATTTCGGATCGAATTCGACCTTGGCGGCCTTGCGAAGCTGCTCGACCTTGTCGAGCGTCGCCTTCTGCTGCACGCGCTGGGTGATCCCCTGCCGGACCTGTTCGAGCGGCTGGGCGGTGTGCGCGCCGGTCTTGAAGATGTGGATGCCGTAGCGCGACGGGATGGGATCGCTGGCCTCACCCGGCTTGAGCTGCGTCACGCGCGCCTCGAGCTCCGGCGGGAGCATGCCCGGGCTGAACGGGCCGAGGACGCCGCCGCGCTCGGCGCTGCCGGCATCGTCCGAATACTGCTTGGCCAGCGCGGCGAAGTCGGCGCCCCCCTTCAACTGCTGCGCGATCGACTGCGCCTTCTTCATCGCATCCTGCCGGCTGAGGGCCTGCCCGCTCCGCGCGGGGACGCCGCCCCCCTGATAGGCGATGAGGATGTGGCTCAGCTCCGTGGCCTCGAAGTTCTTCCTGTTGTCGTTGTAGAACTTCACTACCGCCTCATTCGTCGGCGGAGGCACGAGCTTCTGCGCGGTGGCCGCGGCGACGATGTTGGTGTGATCGGCGGCGATCTGCGCGGCCACCTTCGGATCCTTCTCGACGCCGAGCTTGCGCCCTTCCTGCTCGAGGATCTTGAGCCGGACCATCTGCTCGGCGAAGGCCTGCTTGCCCGGCTCCGAGGCGAACTGCTGCTTCACGTCGTCAGGAAGCTGCGCGAAGGCCGCCTGGAACTCCCCCTCGGTGATGGCCTCACCGTTGACGTGCATGATGACGTGGTCAGCCCCGGCATCCGCCGTCGAGGTGGCCTCCGAATGCGACGAAAAGGGCTTGAAATCGGGCTTCATGATGGCCAGCCCGAAACAGATCGCGGCGACGATGACGATGCCGGCGATGGCGATGACGATGTCTTTTCTCAAGGTAGCTCCTGCGCTATCGCGCGTTGTCTGCGGCTTCGCCGCGTTGTCGGTTGTCTGCGCTTCGCGCGTGGTCGGTGCCGGGACAACTGCGCGTTTGCCAGAGTCTATAACGTAGTGCGAGACACGCAGATGCCTGCGGCCACCGGCCACGCGGCCAGCAGGCCGCAGACAACCGACAACGCGGCGAAGCCGCAGACAACGCGCGAAGCGCCATCATTGACGCGCACCACCCCCGCGAGTATTCTCCGCGCTTGTGAAAACTTTCACGGATTCTCACGCGTGAAGCCTCACCGGCGGCCAGCTTCTCGGCGCTGATTCTGCATCCCTCCGGAGTCCCCGAGAATTCGCAATGGCAAAAATCACCATCGACGGCGTCGAAGTCGAAGTGCAGGAAGGGATCAACTGCATCGAGGCGGCCAAAGCCGCCGACATCCACGTTCCCCACTTCTGCTACCACCCCTCCCTCACCGTCGTCGGCCAGTGCCGCATGTGCCTCGTCGAGATCGAGGGGATGCCGAAGCTGCAGGCCGGCTGCTCGACCACGGTCAAGGACGGGATGAAGATCCACGTCTGGAACGAGAAGGTCGACGAAGCCCGCAAGGGGCAGATGGAGTTTCTCCTCATCAACCATCCGCTCGACTGCCCGATCTGCGACAAGGCCGGCGAGTGCCCGCTGCAGGACTACTCCTTCAACTACGGCACGGTGACCTCACGCTACGGCGAGTTCAAGCGCACCTATCCGGGCATGGACCGGACGCCGATCGGCCCGCACGTGGTGCAGAACATGAACCGCTGCATCCACTGCACGCGCTGCATCCGCTTCACCACCGAGATCACCGGCACCGCGGAGCTCGGATTCTTCAAGCGCGGCGCATCCACCGAGGTGGGGGTGTTTCCGGGGACGCCGCTCGACAACTGGATGTCGGCGTGCGTGACCGACGTCTGCCCCACCGGCGCGCTCACCACCCGCGAGTTCCGTTTCGAATCGCGGGTCTGGAACCTCGAGTCGGCCGAGTCGGTCTGCAACGGCTGCGACGTCGGCTGCAACATCTTCATCGGCCACCGGCAGGGGCAGATCTTCCGCTACCGCCCGCGCGTCAATCCCGAGGTCAACGATCACTGGCTGTGCGACTTCGGCAGATTCTCGTACGAGCGCTACGACACCGACCGCGTGGTCGTCCCCAAGGTTCGCACCGACGACGATTACCTCGGCATCTCGACCTGGAGCGAGGCGCTCGAAGCGATCGGCAACGCCGCCGGCAACGCCACGAAGACCGCGGCGATCTTCTCCGCCAACATGACCAACGAAGAGGCATGGCTGGCCAAAGAGCTCTTCGTCGAACGGATGGGCGCCTCGGCCGGCGTGATGGTCGACGCCATCGAGCCGATCCGGATGAAGTCGCGGACGGAGTGGCTCCTCGGCACGCAGGCCGCGCCGAACTACCGCGGCGTGTCGGCTGCACTCGGATCCTCTGACAACCGACAACCGACAACCGACAACCTTCTCGACAAGCTGATGAGCACCGGCGCCGAGAACATCGACCTCCTCTTCATCACCGACGCCGCCTTCAGCGAACGGACCAAAGATCCAGCCGTCGTGGCCAACCTCCGCAAGGCGAAGTTTCTGGTGGTCATGTCGTGGGACGCCAACCATCCGCTCAACGACGTCGCCGACGTCCTCCTGCCGTCGACGATCCATGCCGAGAAGGAAGGGACGTTCACCAATCTTCAGGGTCGCGTGCAGCGCATCCATCAGGCCTATCCGCCGAAAGGGCAGGCCGTGACCGACCTCGAGCTCTATCGCCGCATCGGGGCGATGCTTTACGCCGAGGCGGAAGAGTTCCGAGGATTCGGACAGATCCCCGAGTTCGCCGTTGCCGAGACCGCGGCGGTGCAGGCGTAAGACGACATGCACGGGATCGACTGGGTTGACGTTGGCCTCTCGGGACTGAAAATCGCCGTCGTCCTCGGGGCGATGCTGAACGTCACCCCGATCATGGTCTGGGTGGAGCGGCGCGGCAGCGCGCTGATTCAGGACCGCCCCGGCCCCAACCGCGTCGGACCCTTCGGCCTCTTCCAGTCGTTCGCCGACGCGCTGAAGTTCGTGCTCAAAGAGGACATGCTGCCGGCCAAGGCGAACAAGGTCCTCTACACGATCGCGCCGATGTTCGGCCTGATCCCGGCGCTGACGACGATCGCCGTGGTGCCGTGGGGCCGGCCCTTCCTGCTGCCGGGTGGCCGCCTCTTCGAGCCGATCATCGCTAACGTCAACATCGGCATCCTGCTGATCTTCGCGCTGGCCTCGATGGGCGTCTACGGCATCGTCATGGCCGGCTGGGCGTCGGCCAACAAGTATTCGCTCTTCGGCGGGATCCGGGCCTCGGCGCAGATGATCTCGTACGAGCTGTCGCTCACGCTGGCGGCTGTCAGCGCGCTGATGGTGGCCGGATCGCTCTCGCTGACGGACGTGGTCTGGCGGCAAACCGGCTCGTTCGTCCTCTTCAATACCATCAAGCTCCCGGCCTGGAACATCTGCTCGCCGGCGATGTGGATGAGCTTCATCGTCTTCTTCGTGTCCGCCTTCGCCGAGACGAACCGGCTGCCGTTCGACTTCGCGGAAGCCGATGCCGAGCTGGTGGCCGGATACCACACCGAATACTCGTCGATGAAGTTCGCGCTCTTCTTCATGTCCGAGTACATGGCCATGGCCACGATGTCGGCGCTGATCACCACCCTCTTTCTCGGCGGGTGGGATGTCCCGTGGTACAACGAGCCGCCGAACGCCTTCGGCTTCGCGGTGTCGGTTCTGGCCTTCCTGGTCAAAGTCAGCATCATCCTCTTCATCTTCGTCTGGGTCCGCTGGACGATCCCCCGCCTCAAGTACGACCTGCTGATGAAACTGGGATGGAAAGTGTTCCTGCCGATGGCCTTGGGGAACGTGGTTCTTGTGGCGTGGTTTATTGCCAAGAGGTGGATATGAATCGTTCAATCCCTCTCGAACCAGGGTCGGTAGATCGTTTATGTCGCGTATACGCCCCCCTCATCCGCCTGTCGGCACCTTCTCCCCCCGCAAAAAACCGCGGGGGGAGAAGGACTCTCGACGAAAGGGCGTGGCACGTGGTTCCAGTAGTCTCAAGAGCTTGCGCTTCCCTAACATCGAGAGTCCTTCTCCCCCAGCGCTTTTCAGCTGGGGGAGAAGGTGCCGATAGGCGGATGAGGGGGCGGTGCTTGCGATGCCCTTGCCGCATCCACGTTTTGGTTGCGGCTACGCCGCGCTGTGAATGTTCCGAGACCCCGCAACCATGATCACCTTCGCCATCTTCTTCTTCTTCGCCGCCGTCGCCGTGATCTTCGCGGCGGTGGTGGTATTGCACCGCAACCCGGTGGTCGGGGCGCTGTCGCTGGTGGCGTCGTTCTTTGCGCTGGCGGTGATGTATGTGCTGCTCGAGGCGCCGTTCCTGGCGGCGTTGCAGGTGATCGTCTATGCCGGCGCGATCATGGTGCTCTTCCTCTTCGTGATCATGCTGCTGAACCTGCAGCACCAGGAGGAGCCTCGCACGCGCCCGGTACAGCAGTTCCTCGGGTACACCACCAGCGCCGCCTTCGGCCTGGCGCTCATCTACTACCTGGCGAAATTCGGCGTGACGAAGCTGCCCGAGGGGCCGTTCGTGTCGGACGCGCGGACGGTCGGCATCCGGATGTTCGAGGCCTACATCTTCCCGTTCGAGATGGTCTCGATCCTTCTCCTGGCGGCGATCGTCGGCGCGTTGATCCTCAGCGGCCGTACGGGCGCCATCCCACCTCCGACCGGGGAGAACAAACTATGATTCCGACGCACTGGTTCCTGATCCTCAGCGCCATCCTCTTCACCCTCGGCGTCTGCGGCGTGCTGACGCGGAAAAACGGCATCACCATCTTCATGTGCATCGAGCTGATGGTGAACGCGGTCAACCTGACCTTCGTCGCCTATGCCCGCCAGTTCCATCAGATCCACGGACTCCTCTTCGTCTTTTTCGTCATGGCCATCGCCGCCGCCGAAGCCGCCGTCGGCCTGGCCATTTTCATTTCCCTGTTCCATCACCGGCACACGATCGATGTAGATGAGGCGAATTTAATGAGGTGGTAGAAAACGGGTTGTCGGTTGTCGGTTATCGGTTGTCTGGAAAGCCGGCGGCCCCAACACGGCACGAACGTCGCATTTTCAGGCTCAACAGGAGCCGAAAATGGACAAGACCGAGAAGCTCATTGACTGGGAAGAGAACGAGCGGAAGGACAGGAATCGCAATGGCATCGATGACCGCATCGAGCCGGCCATGCCGGACGTCGAGGCGGGGACGCAGAAGCTCGCGGGACGGTTGCGCGAGAACAACGGCGTCGATCCGTCGCTGTCCGGAGGCGATATCGACGCACAGTGGGAGATGGCCGAGTCGCAGGGCGACGAGGCTTCGACCGGGAGTCAGACAACCCCCGGCCAGAATGACACCGAGGAGACGGCGGCGGCGATGGGAATCTCGTACGCCGACGACGAGGAGCTGAAAGTCGGAGAAAAGGAACGGAGCCGCGACGAACATCGCTGGGAGCTCGACCCGGCCTCCTCCGATGACTACCAGGAACGCGTAAAAGATCAGAGCTGATGCGGGGACGCTCCTCGCATCGGCAGATGCGAGGAGAGAACAAAGGATGAAGGCAGAAAGCAGAAGGCAGAAGGGGATGACGTCGTAGCGGCCAAGCGCCTCTCGACTCGTTCCTTCTGCCGTCCGCCCTCTGCCTTCATCCTTCCCGTACATGCTCAACAAACTCTGGCTCATCCCCCTCCTGCCGTTCGCCGGCTTTCTGCTGAACGGCCTGTTCGGCAAGCGCCTCGGCAAGGGCTTCGTGACCGCCGTGGCGATGCTGGCCTCCCTCGGCGCCGCCATCGCCGGAACGATCGCCGTCGTGCAGTACCACGCCGCCTATCCCACCGGCGAGCGGCACGTCGATCTCGTCTACAACTGGATCTCCTCCGGCTCCATCGGCGCCGATCTGGCCTTCCAGCTCGATCCCCTCAGCGTGGTTATGCTGATGGTCGTCACCTGGGTCGGCTTCCTGATCCACCTCTACTCCGTCGGCTACATGGCCCACGAGCATGGGTTCGGCCGCTACTTCGCCTACCTGAACCTCTTCCTCTCCGAGATGCTCGTGCTGATCCTCGGGTCGAGCTATCTATTGATGTTCGTCGGATGGGAAGGGGTCGGGCTCTGCTCCTACCTCCTCATCGGTTTCTACTACGAGACCGACTACGCCCCGGCGGCCGGCAAGAAGGCCTTCATCGTCAACCGCATCGGCGACTTCGGCTTCCTCATCGCCATGTTCCTGATGTTCGCCTACTTCGGGAGCGTCGATTTCGCCAAGGTCTCGCAGATCGCCAGCGCCGGCGGAGTCGAGCACTGGCTGATGACCGCGATCTGCCTCCTGCTCTTCCTCGGCGCGGTCGGAAAGAGCGCGCAGATCCCGCTCTACGTCTGGCTACCCGACGCCATGGCCGGCCCCACTCCCGTCTCCGCCCTGATCCATGCCGCCACGATGGTCACCGCCGGCGTCTACATGGTGGTGCGCTCCAACGCGCTCTACCGCCTCGCGCCAAGCGCGATGATGGTGGTGGCGCTCATCGGCGCGCTGACCGCACTCTTCGCCGCAACGATCGGCATCCGGCAGTGGGACATCAAGAAGGTCCTGGCCTACTCCACCGTCTCGCAGCTCGGCTTCATGTTCATCGGCGTCGGCGTCGGCGCGTTTACCGCCGGCATCTTCCACCTGGTGACACACGCCTTCTTCAAGGCCTGCCTCTTCCTCGGATCGGGCTCGGTAATCCACGCCATGAGCGGCGAGCAGGACATGAGGAAGATGGGCGGCCTCAAGTCGAAGATCCCCATCACCTACTGGACGTTCCTCGTGGCCACGATCGCCATCGCCGGCATCCCGCCGCTGGCCGGCTTCTTCTCGAAGGACGAGATCCTAGCCTCGGCGCTGGCCAATCCCTATTTTCCGCAGTGGTTCAACGCCATCATCTGGATCCTCGGCACGCTGGCCGCGTTCTGCACCGCGTTCTACATGTTCCGCCTGGTCTATCTGACCTTCTTCGGCAGTTTCCGCGGAACGGACGAGCAGGAGCACCACCTGCACGAGTCGCCCTGGACGATGACCGTGCCACTGATCATCCTGGCGGCGCTCTCCGCTGTTGGCGGTGCCATTCTGGGATGGCCGCACCGGCACTTCCTCGCGGCGTGGCTGCATCCGATCTTCCCGGAGATCGCCGGCGTCCCCGAGGTCCAGTATGAGATCTCCCCGAACCTCGAATACGGATTGATGTTCGTCTCCACCGCCATCGCCGCGATCGGCATCTGGGCCGCGTACACCCGCTTCTACAAGCGCGGCCTGGCCGCCGACGAACAATTCGCCAAGGCCATGCCGGGAATCGCGAACGGGATGGAGAACAAGTGGTACGTGGACGAGTTGTACGCCGCCACGATCGTCCGTCCGCTGGAAGGGTTCTCTCAATTCCTCTGGCGCGGCATCGACGCCCTGATCGACGGCATCCTGGCGCTGGCCGGCTACATCGTCGCCGCCATCGGCGACCTGCTCCGCTTCTTCCAGACCGGCAACGTGAGGAACTACGCGCTGATGTTCTTTTTGGGAGTGATCGTGTTCATTTGGGTGCTGGCATGACGGGGTTTCGCGGTCTCGCGGTTGCGCGGTCTCGCGGTGGGGACCTTCAAACGCTGCGTCTGACTCCGAACACCCCGAGACCGCGCAACCGCGCAACCGCGAGACCGCAAGCATGACGAACGTCCTCTCCCTCACCCTCTGGCTCCCCATCGCCTCGGCGGTGCTGCTGCTGGTCTTTCCGAAGACGGCGGCGAATGCGATCAAGGCTTTCGGACTGCTCGCTTCGATCGCCACCTTCATTGCCTCGCTCGGCATCCTCGGTCAATTCAAGGAAGGGGTGGCCGGCTTGCAGCTCGTCGAGTCGCTCGCCTGGATCCCGCAGTGGGGCATCCGCTACTCGCTCGGCGTCGACGGCATCTCGCTCTGGCTCATCCTGCTGACCACCCTGCTGACGCCGGTGGTGTTCCTCTCCTCGTGGAACACCATCCACAAGCATCCGAAGGAGTACGTCATCGCCTTCCTGATCATGGAAGCGGCCATGATCGGCGTCTTCGTCGCCAGCGATCTGATTCTCTTCTACGTCTTCTTCGAGCTGACGCTGTTGCCGATGTATCTCGTCATCGGCGTCTGGGGCGGGGCGAACAGGATCTACGCGGCCATCAAGTTCTTCCTCTTCACCATCGCCGGATCGCTGCTGATGCTTCTCGGCATCATCTATCTCGGCTTCGCCCACTACCACGACACCGGAACGATCACCTTCGCCATCACGGAGCTGTACGGCACGTCCCTGGCGCCGCACGCGCAGACGCTGCTCTTTTTCGCCTTCGCGCTCGCCTTCGCCATCAAGGTCCCGCTCTTCCCGCTGCATACCTGGCTCCCGGACGCGCACGTCGAGGCGCCCACCGGCGGCTCGATCATTCTGGCCGGCGTGATGCTGAAGATGGGCACCTACGGCTTCCTCCGCTTCGTCCTCCCGTTCTTCCCCGACGCCACGGCCAAGTACGCCGGCCTGCTCATCGCCCTGGCCGTCATCGGCGTCATCTACGGAGCGCTCGTGGCGTGGGTGCAGCCGGACATGAAGAAGCTGGTGGCCTACTCCTCGGTCTCGCACCTCGGCTTCTGCGTGCTCGGCATCTTCGCCCTGAACCAGACCTCGATCGAAGGCTCGATCCTGCAGATGGTCAACCACGGCCTCTCCACCGGCGCCCTCTTCCTCTGCGTCGGCGTGATCTACGAGCGGCGGCACACGCGCCTGCTCGCCGACTACGGCGGATTGGCGAAGACCATGCCGGTCTTCGCGACGTTCTTCATCATCTCCATGCTCTCGTCGGTCGGCCTGCCGGGGCTGAACGGCTTCATCGGCGAGTTCCTCATCCTGGCAGGGTCGTTCCAGACCTCGCCGAGGTGGACGGTCATCGCGGCAACGGGAGTCATCCTCGCGGCCATCTACCTGCTCTGGCTCATCCAGCGCGTCTTCTTCGGGCCGATCACGAAGGAAGAAAATCGCAACGTCCGCGAGATCGCCTGGAACGAGATCGCCGCGCTGGTCCCGCTGGTCATCCTGATGGTCTGGATCGGCATCCGCCCCAATACCTTCCTGCGCAAGATGACGCCGAGCGTCCAGCAACTCCTGCAGATCGTCCACAAGACCGACGCCAGCAAAGCGATGATCGCCAGAAACTCCCTCCCTCGCCATAACTCGTCCCTCGCCCCTGACGTTGGAGGTGTCCGTTGAACCTGACCCCGCTGCTCGAGCCCGGCTGGCTGAACGCCATCCTCCCCGAGCTGATCCTCTCGATCGGCGGCATCCTGCTGATCCTCTTCGACGCCTTCGCCCCGAAGCTGCGCGGCGCCACGGCACCGCTGGCAGTGATCGTCTTCCTCGCCGCCGGCTGGAGCGAGCGCCTGCTCGTCGGCGGCAACTTCTTCGGCGGCACCTACCAGATCAGCGGCATCACCGCGATCTTCGACTACACCTTCCTCCTGGCGGCCGTCCTGGCCACGCTCTTCGCCCGCGCCTATCTGGCCCGCGAGGGGTTCGAGCGCGGCGAGTTCTACGCGCTGCTGATGTGGGGGACGACCGGCATGATGATGATGGCCAAGGGGCTCGACCTCCTGGTGGTCATCCTCGGGCTGGAGCTGCTCTCGATCTGCATCTTCGTCCTGGTCGGCTTCCATCGCCGCATCGCCGTCTCCAACGAAGCCAGCCTCAAGTACTTCCTGATGGGAGCGTTCGCCACCGGTTTCGTCCTCTACGGAACGGCGCTTTTCTACGGCGCCACCGGCTCGACGAACCTGGCGGCCTTCTCGCGCTACTTCGCCACGGCCGACCCGGGTAACCCGCTCCTCACCATCGCCTTCATCCTCCTGATGTCGGGCCTCGGCTTCAAGCTCGCCGTGGCGCCCTTCCACGGATGGGCGCCCGACGTCTATCAGGGCGCGCCGTCACCCATCGCCGGCTGGCTCTCCGTCGCGCCGAAAGCGGCGACGCTCATCGCCCTGGTGCGCATCTTCTCCTCGATGACACCGGTCATCCAGCAGGCCTCATGGATGAAGATGGTCGCGGCCCTGTCGATCCTCTCGATGATCATCGGCAACGCCGTGGCCATCGCCCAGCGCGACCTGAAGAGGATGCTGGCCTACTCCGGCATCGCTCACGTCGGCTACATGCTGATCGCGCTTCTCTCGCTACGCGACGAGTCGGTGGCAGCCATCAGCGTCTACGTCATCACCTACGCTCTGATGAACATCGGCGCTTTCGGCGTCGTCTCGATGCTGGCCAAGAACCAGAACGATCCGCAGACGCTCGACGACATCGCCGGCCTCGGCTTCCGCCGCCCGTTCTACGGCCTGGCCCTGACCATCTGCATGTTCTCGCTCTCCGGCCTTCCCCCCACCGCCGGCTTCATCGCCAAGTTCTACATCTTCAAGACCGCCGTCGATTCCGGCCATATGACCGTCGCCTTCATCGGCATCCTGACCAGCATCGTCTCGGTCTATTACTATCTGCGCGTGGTCTACTTTCTCTACATGAAGGAGCCGGAAACCGCGGATTCGCATGGTGAGACTCAGGCCATTTCCGACGCCCGACTCCCGATCTCCGTCCTCCTCGATGCGGACATCTTCGGCACTGGTGCACTGCTGATCTCACTGATCGGCATCTTCGCCATCGGCCTCTTTCCCACACCTCTTTTCGATGCGGCAGGAGCAGCAGCCCGCGCGCTCCTGCCGTAGCCCCGACTCATGTCGAACGACCGGTTGAACCACAACGAACGCGAAACGGTCTCGGAGATGACGACCGGCAGGTTGTCGGTCTACCTTCGCTGCCTGACGTTCCTCGAGGCCTGCGGCCAGATGACCGTCTCCTCGGCGGAGCTGGCGGAGCGCTTCCATCTCAACTCGGCGCAGATCCGCAAAGACCTGGCCTGCTTCGGCGAGTTCGGCACGCGCGGCGTCGGCTACAACGTGTCGCGCCTGAAGGAGCACCTGGTGCGTGAGCTCGGCCTCGACCGCACCCGCCGCGTTCTCATCGCCGGCGCCGGCAACCTCGGCATGGCCCTGGCCGACTACGGCGGCTTCAACGACAACGGCTTCCAGATCACCGCGCTCGTCGACAACGATCCCGCGAAAATCGGACGCCGCTCCCGCAGCGGCATCGAAGTCCTGGCCTGGGAGGATCTCCCGACGATCGTGCGCGATCAGCAGGTCGACATCGGCATCGTCGCCGTCAACGCCGAATCCGCCCAGACCGTCTACGACGCCTTCGCCGACGTCGGTCTCAACGCCGTCCTCAACTTCGCCCCTACCCAGCTCCGCGCCCGCCCCGGCGTAAAGGTCAAATCCGTCGACCTCCGCATCAACCTGGAGTCACTGTCGTTCTATTTGAAGAATGTGGAGGATGGGACGTAAAGGAGCGTGGCCGGAAAACAATCCCTTGCGATGCATGATATTAGCCCGCATTTCTCCATTCTCGCCGCCACTTCTGTTGCTCGTCGAGAGCTTGCCACTCCTTTCGTGGCAAGTGGTTTCAGACAGACTGTGTTAGATCGCGGAATCACTGCCACTGATCCATGAATCGTGGACGCGCTCCCAGTCGTCATGTGATGCCGGACACTCATCCGCGTGATGCCGGACACGAATTACACTCTTTTTACCAATAGTGCATGGAATGCGGCGTCGCGTGCTGGATTTCATTCTCGAAAGAATGGAGTGCAGCGCCAATTACTGATGTACGCTAACGTCCTCGCAATTCCTTGCATCGCGGCCTGGCGACTGAAATTGCGAGGCTGCCCCTAAAGGCGGCTGGCATCAGGAACGGGGGGAACGCCCGGTCGCACCAGATCAAAGGGTGGCCCATGTCCGCACCCGCCGGTAACCTCTTCGCGGCCGCAGCCGAGTTTCATTCCGCGGTTTATCCCGTTCCCCGCAAACACCGGACTTCAGCGTGGACGACAAGACCTGGACTCCTTGCCATCGGCTTGGCGGTCCTCATTCCGGCCGGCGCCGCTTTCACCCAAACTGTTTCCTTTGCTCCGGCCACGGATTTTGTCGTGGGATTGTCCCCGCGCGCGGTGGCCATTGGGGATTTCAATGGCGACGGCAAGCTCGACCTCGCCGCGGTGAATTTCAGCGGCAACAGCGTTTCCATTCTGCTCGGAACGGGCAGCGGCGGCTTCGGACCGGCCACGGACTTCGCGGTGGGCTCGGGTCCGGACTCTGTCGCGATCGGAGATCTCAACGGCGATGGCGTGCCCGACCTGGCCGTGACGAATTTCCTCGGCGGCGACGTCTCGGTTCTCCTGGGCAATGGAAGCGGAAGTTTCGCGCCGGCCACGAGCTTCGCCGTGGGGACAGGCCCGCGCTCCGTCGCCATTGGGGATCTCAACGGCGACGGTACGCCGGACCTTGCCGTGGCGAATATCGGCAGCGATGACCTCTCCATTCTCCCCGGCGACGGCAGCGGCGGCTTCGGGACGGCCACGACCATCGCCATCGGGACCGACTTAGGGACCGACCCGACCTTCGTCGCCATCGGAGACCTCGACGGGGACGGACGGCGCGACCTCGTCGTGGCCATGGCGCGCGGCGGCACCGTCGCCGTTCTGCTGGGCGCCGGCGGCGGCAGCTTCGGAGCGACCACGAATTTCGCGGTCGGTTCCGCCCCGGGCTCGATCGCCATCGGAGACTTCAACAACGACGGCAAGCCCGATCTCGCCGTGACGAATCTCCGCGACACCATCGTCTCGGTTCTGATCGGCACCGGCGGCGGCAGGTTCGCACCGGCCACCAGCGTTGCGGTCGGTTTCGCCCCGGCCTCGGTGGCGGTCGGGGACTTCAATGGCGACGTCAAGCCCGATCTCGCCGTGGCCACTCAAGACAGCAATCGCGTCTTGGTTCTGCTGGGCGACGGCAGCGGCGGCTTCGCACCGGCCACGAACTTCGCCGTGGGGACGACGCCGGTCTCCGTCGCCATCGGGGACCTCAACGGCGACGGCAAGCCCGACCTCGCGGTGGTGAATCAAAACAGCAACTCCGTCTCGGTTCTCCTCAACCAATCGACATTCCCTCCCTTCCCGATTCCGGTCGTCGCATCGATCCATCCAGCGTTCGGTCCGACGGCAGGGGGAACGGTGATCACCATCACCGGTTCGAACTTCATCCCCGGTGCCACGACCGTGGCTTTCGGCGCCATCCTCGGCACGAACGTGAGCTGCGCGTCGACGATTCAGTGCACCGCCACCAGCCCCGCAGGCAGCGGCACGGTCAGCGTCCGTGTCACGAACGGCTTGGGGACCAGCGCCGACACGGCGGCCGATGACTTCACGTACACCGCCCCCTCGGGCGGCTGCAACGTCTTTGAACCGGCGACGAACGTTGGCGCGGGAGCCCACCCGCGCTCCGTGGCCATCGGCGACTTCAACGGCGATGGACGCGCTGACCTGGCCGTTCCGAATCAAAACTCGAATGACGTCTCGATTCTGCTCGGCACGGGGACGGGGACGTTTGGAGCGCCGACGAACTTTCCGGTGGGAATCCAGCCGTTTGCCGCCGCCATCGGGGACTTCAACGGCGATGGGCGCAGCGACCTTGCCGTCGCAAACGCCAACTCGACCGTCTCGATTCTGCTCGGCACGGGGACGGGGACGTTTGGCCCGGCGACGAACTTCGCCGTGGGAGCGGGTTCGGTCTCGGTGGCCATCGGCGACTTCAACGGCGATGGGCGGAGCGATCTCGCCGTCGCAAACGAAGGCTCGAACAATGTCTCGATTCTGCTCGGTACCGGGACGGGGACGTTTGGCGCGGCGACGAACATTGCCGTGGGAGACTCTCCGGCCTCCGTTGCCATCGGCGACTTCAACGGCGATGGGCGGAGTGACCTCGCCGTCGCAAACATCGGCTCGAACAATGTCTCCATTCTGCTCGGCACGGGGACAGGGACGTTTGGAGCGCCGATGACCTTTCCGGTAGGAGCGAGTCCGTTCGCCGTGGCCATTGGCGACTTCAACGGCGATGGGCGGAGCGACCTCGCCGTCGCCAACGCCGGCTCGAACAACGTCTCGATTCTATTCGGCACGGGGACGGGGACATTTGGCCCGGCGACGAACGTCGCCGCGGGAGCGAGTCCGATCGCAGTGGCCACTGGCGATTTCAACGGCGATGGGCGGAGCGACCTCGCCGTCGCCAACTTCAACTCCGACAACGTCTCACTTCTGCTCGGCACGGGGACAGGGGCCTTTGGACCGCCGACAAACCTTGCAGTGGGAGTGCTTCCGTCCTCCGTGGCCATCGGCGACTTCAATGGGGATGGGCGGAGCGATCTGGCCGTCGCGAACGCGGACGACGTCTCCATCCTGCTCAACGCCAGTTGTCCTACTCCGGTCGTCTCGTCGATCAGCCCCTCCACCGGTCCGGCGGCAGGGGGAACCGTCGTCACCATCACCGGATCGAACTTCGTGGCCGGCGCTACGACTGTGAAGTTCGGCGCCACCGCCGCCACGAGCGTGAGCTGCGCGTCGACCATTCAGTGCACCGCCACCAGCCCCGCCGGCAGCGGCACGGTGAGCGTCAGGGTCACGAACGCCTCCGGGGCGAGCGCCGACACGGCGGCGGATGACTTCACCTACACCGCCGCGGCGAGCGCCTGCAGCGCCTTTGTACCGGCAACGAACCTTGCGGTGGGAGCGATTCCGATCTCCGTGGCCATCGGCGACTTCAACGGCGATGGGCGCAGCGATCTCGCCGTCGCGAACATAAGCAATGGCAACGTGTCGATTCTGCTGGGCACCGGGCCTGGAACGTTCGGCGCGGCGACGAACTTTGCCGCGGGAGCGGGTCCGCGCTCCGTGGCCATCGGTGATTTCAACGGCGACGGGCGCACCGACCTCGTCGTCGCGAACCAGATCTTGGGCAGCGTGTCGATTCTGCTCGGCACGGGAACCGTGACGTTTGGTGCGGCGACCAGCTTTGCCGTGGGAGCGACACCACAGTCGGTTGCCATCGGTGACTTCAACGGCGATGGGCGGAGCGACCTCGCCGTCGCGAACGACGGCTCGAACAACGTCTCCATTCTGCTGGGCACGGGGACGGGGACGTTCGGAGTGGCGACGAACTTTGCGGTCGGAACGACTCCGCTCTCGGTGGCCGTCGGCGACTTCAACGGCGATGGACGGAGCGACCTCGCCGTCGCCAACTTCACCTCGAACAACGTGTCCATTCTGCTGGGAACTGGGAGCGGGACGTTTGGAGCGGCGACGAACTTCGCGGTGGGAACACGGCCGTTCTCCGTGACGATCGGCGACTTCAACGGCGATGGGCAGAGCGACCTCGCCGTAGCCAACCAGAACTCGAGCAACGTCTCGATTCTGCTGGGCACGGGGACGGGGACGTTTGGATCGGTAACGAACATTGTCGCGGGAACGAATCCGGAATCCGTGGCCGTCGGCGACTTCAACGGCGATGGGCGGAGCGATCTCGCCGTCGCCAACTTGAGCTCTGGTAACGTTTCGATCCTGCTCGGCACCGGGACGGGGACGTTTGGAGCGCCGACGAACGTCGCCGTGGGAACGAATCCCGAGGCCCTGGCCATCGGCGACTTCAACGGCGATGGGCGGAGCGACATCGCCGTCGCGATCTCGAGCTCGAACAACGTCTCTGTTCTGCTCAACGCCGGCTGCACTCCGGTCGTCTCGTCGATCAGCCCCTCCACCGGTCCGGCGGCAGGAGGAACCGTCGTCACCATCACCGGTTCGAACTTCGTGGTGGGTGCCACGACCGTGGCTTTCGGCGCCACCGCCGCGACGAGCGTGAGCTGCGCGTCAACGATTCAATGCACCGCCACCAGCCCCGCCGGCAGCGGCACGGTCAGCGTCCGCGTCACGAACGCCTCGGGAACTAGCGCGGACACGACGGCGGATGACTTCATATACACCGCCCCTTCGAGCGCCTGCAGCGCCTTCGTACCGGCGGTGAACTTCGCGGTGGGATCGGGTCCGCAATCCGTGGCCATCGGCGACTTCAACGGCGACGGACGGATCGACCTGGCTATCGCCAACACCAGCTCCAACAACGTCTCCATTCTGCTCGGCTCGGGGACGGGGACGTTTGGAACGGCGACGAACGTTGCCGTGGGAACGAATCCGCGCTCGGTGGCCATCGGCGACTTCAACGGCGATGGACGGATCGACCTGGCCGTAGCCAACGAATTCTCGAACAGCGTCTCCGTTCTGCTGGGCACGGGGACGGGGACGTTTGGAGCGGCCACGAACTTTGCGGTGGGAACCAGTCCGGCCTCAGTGACCGTCGGCGATTTCAACGGCGACGGGCGGAGCGACCTGGCCGTCGCCAACTTTGACTCCAACAATGTCTCGATTCTGCTCGGCACGGGGACGGGGACGTTTGGAGCGGCGGCCAACGTTGCCGTGGGATCGAATCCGGACTCCCTGGCGGTCGGCGACTTCAACGGCGATGGCCGGAGCGACCTCGCCGTCGCAAACCACAGCTCGGACAACGTCTCGATCCTGCTCGGCACGGGAACGGGGACGTTTGGAGCGGCGACCAACGTTGCCGCCGGAACGACTCCGCGCTCCGTGGCCGTCGGCGACTTCAACGGCGATGGCATGAACGACCTCGCTGTCGCAAACAACGGCTCGAACAACGTCTCCATTCTGCTCGGCACGGGAACGGGCGCGTTTGGAGCGGCGACGAACGTTGCCGTGGGAACGGATTTATCCTGGGTGGCCATCGGCGACTTCAATGGCGACGGCCGGAGCGACCTCGCCGTGACCAGCGTTACCTCCAACAGCGTCTCGATTCTCCTCGGCACGGGGACGGGGACGTTCGGCGCGGCGATCAGCCGAGGAGTGGGAACGAATCCGTACTTCGTGGCCATCGGCGACTTCAACGGCGACGGCCGGAGCGACCTCGCCGTCGCAAACCCGAGCTCGAACAACGTCTCCATTCTGCTCAACGCCGGCTGCCCTCCGGTCGTCTCCTCGATCAATCCCTCCACCGGTCCGACGGCGGGAGGAACCGTCGTCACCATCACCGGCTCGAACTTCGTCGTCGGCGCGACGACCGTGATGTTCGGCACGACCGCGGCCACGAGCGTGAGCTGTGCCTCGACGATTCAGTGCACCGCCACCAGCCCCGCCGGCAGCGGCACGGTCAGCGTCCGCGTCACGAACGTCTCGGGAACGAGCGCGGATACGGCAGCGGATGACTTTACGTACACAGCCGCGGCGAGCGCCTGCAGCGTCTTCGCACCGGCGGTGAACTTTGGCGTGGGCGTGGCCCCGCGCTCCGTGGCCATCGGCGACTTCAACGGCGATGGGCGCAGCGACCTCGCCGTTGCAAACCACAGCTCGGGCAACATCTCGATTCTGCTGGGAACGGGGTCGGGGACATTTGCCGCGGCCACCAACTTTGCGGTGGGAGGGAGCCCGATCTCCGTGGCCATTGGCGATTTTGACGGCGATGGGCGGAGCGACCTCGCTGTCGGGAATGAAGGCTCGAACAATATCTCGATTCTGCTGGCCACGGGAACCGGGACGTTTGGCGCGGCCACCAACTTTGCGATGGGAGGGAGACCGATCTCCGTGGCCATTGGCGATTTCAACGGCGATGGGCGGAGCGATCTCGCCGTCGCAATTGCAAACTCGAACAACGTCTCGATTCTGCTCGGCACGGGGGTTGGGACGTTTGGAGTGGCGACAAATCTCACGTTGGGATCAGGGCCCGTCTCCGTGGCCATTGGCGATTTCAACGGGGATGGCCGGAGCGACCTCGCGATCGCGACCGCCGGTTCGAACAGCGTCTCGATTCTGCTCGGCACTGGGTCAGGCACGTTTGGAGCGGCAACGAACTTCGCGGTGGGAACCAATCCGAATTCCGTGGCCATCGGCGACTTCAACGGCGATGGGCACAGCGACATCGCTGTGGCGAACCAGACCTCCAACAATGTCTCGATTCTGCTCGGTACGGGGACGGGAACCTTTGGAGCGGCGACCAACGTTGCCGTGGGAACGACTCCGGTCTCCGTGGACGTCGGCGACTTCAACGGCGATGGGCGCAGCGACCTCGCCGTCGCGAACATCAGCTCCAACAACGTCTCCATTCTGCTCGGCAGCGGGACGGGGACGTTTGGAGCGGCGAACAATCTTGCGGTAGGAACGAATCCGGGATCAGTGGCCATCGGCGACTTCAACGGCGACGGGCGGAGCGATCTCGCCGTCACAAACACCAGCTCCAATAACGTCTCCGTTCTGCTCAACGTTGGCTGCACTCCGGTCGTTTCCTCGATCAGCCCGTCCACCGGTCCGACGGCGGGGGGAACCGTCGTCACCATCACCGGTTCGAACTTCGTCCTCGGCGCGACGACCGTGACCTTCGGCACGACCGCCGCGACGAGCGTGAGCTGTGGGTCGACCACTCAGTGCACCGCCACCAGCCCCGCCGGGAGCGGCACGGTGAGCGTCCGCGTCACGAACTCCTCGGGGACCAGCGCCGACACCGCGGCGGATGACTTCACCTACACCGCCCCCTCGAGCGCCTGCAGCGTGTTTGTACCGGCGGCGAGCTTTGCGGTGGGAACGATTCCGCGCTCCGTCGTCATCGGCGACTTCAACGGCGATGGGTGGAGCGACCTCGCCGTGGCGAACCAGAGCTCGAACAATGTTTCGATTCTGCTGGGCACCGGGACGGCGAACTTCGGAGTGGCTACGAACCTTGCGGTGGGAGCGTTTCCGGACTCCATCGCCATCGGCGACTTCAACGGCGATGGGCGCAGCGACCTCGCCGTCACCAACGCCAACTCGGACAACGTATCCATTCTGCTGGGCACGGGGATGGGGACGTTTGCAGCGGCGGCGAACTTCGCGGTCGGAACGACCCCGGTCTTCGCCGCGGTCGGCGATTTCAACGGCGATGGGCGCAGCGACCTCGCCGTCGCAAACCAGGGCTCGAACACCGTCTCGATTCTGCTGGGCACCGGTAGCGGAACGTTTGCAGCGGCGACGAACTTTGCGGTGGGAACGAATCCGCAGGCCGTGGCCATCGGCGACTTCAACGGCGATGGCCGGAGCGACCTCGCCGTCGCGAACTTCAACTCGAACAACGTCTCCATTCTGCTCGGTACGGGGTCGGGGACGTTTGGTGCGGCAACGAACTTCGCGGTGGGAGCGGTTCCGGTCTCCGTGGCCATCGGCGACTTCAACGGCGATGGGCGCAGCGACCTCGCTGTGGCGAACCAGACCTCGAACAATGTCTCGATTCTGCTCGGTACAGGGACGGGAACCTTTGGAACGGCAACAAACTTTGCCGTGGGAACGACTCCGGTCTCCGTGGCCATCGGCGACTTCAACGGCGATGGACGGAGCGACCTCGCCGTCGCAAACATCAGCTCCAACAACGTCTCTATTCTATTCGGCACAGGGACGGGAACCTTTGGAGCGGCGACCAACGTAGGGGCGGGAACCAATCCGGGATCAGTGGCCGTCGCCGACTTCAACGGCGATGGCCGGAGCGACTTCGCCGTCACGAACACGAACACGAACGCGAACACCGTCTCCATTCTGCTCAACGTTGGCTGCACTCCGGTCGTCTCCTCGATCAGCCCGTCCACAGGTCCGACCGCTGGGGGAACCGTCGTCACCATCACCGGCTCGAACTTCGTCGTGGGCACAACGACCGTGATGTTCGGCGCGATCCCCGCAACGAGTGTGAGCTGTGCGTCGACCATTCGATGCACCGCCACCAGCCCCGCCGGAACCGGCACGGTCAGCGTCCGCGTGACGAACGGCTCAGAGACCAGCGCCGACACCGCGGCGGATGACTTCACCTACACCGCCCCTTCGGGCGGCTGCAACGTCTTTGCACCGGCGACGAATTTTGTGGCGGGATCGGCCCCGCGCTCCGTGGCCATCGGCGACTTCAACGGCGATGGGCGGAGCGACCTCGCCGTCGTGAACCAGGGCTCGAGCGACGTCTCCATTCTGCTCGGCACGGGGACGGGGACGTTTGGAGCGCCGGCGAACTTTGCCGTGGCCATGCTGCCGGTCGCCGTGGCCATCGGCGATTTCAACGGCGATGGGCGGAGCGACCTCGCCGTCGCCAACTACATCGCCAACAACGTCTCCATTCTGCTCGGCACGGGGACAGGGACGTTTGGAACTGCTACGACCTTTGCGGTGGGAACCGGCCCGTTCTCCGTGGCCGTGGGCGACTTCAACGGCGATGGGCGGAGCGACCTCGCCGTCGCAAACCAAGGCTCGAATGACGTCTCCATTCTGCTCGGCACAGGGACCGGGACGTTTGGAGCGGCGACAAACGTTGCCGTGGGAACGAATCCGGATACCGTGACCATCGGCGACTTCAATGGCGATGGGCGGAGCGACCTCGCCGTCGCCAACCAGCTCTCGAACAACGTCTCCATTCTGCTCGGCACGGGGACGGGGACGTTTGGAGCGGCGACGAACTTTGCGGTGGGATCGAATCCGATATCCGTGGCCGTCGGCGACTTCAACGGCGATGGGCGGAATGACCTCGCCGTCGCGAACGTCGGCTCGAACAACGTCTCCATTCTGCTTGGCACAGGCACGGGGACGTTTGGAGTGCCGAGGAACTTTGCAGTGGCAACGCAGCCCGTCTCCGTGGCCATCGGCGACTTCAACGGCGATGGCCGGAGCGACCTTGCCGTCGCCAACAACATCTCGAACACCATCTCCATTCTGCTCAGTACCGGGCCGGGCACGTTTGGCGCGGCGACGAACGTCGCGGCGGGAACGAATCCGATCTCGGTGGCAGCGGGGGACTTCAACGGCGATGGCCGGAGCGACCTCGCCGTCGCCAACCTCGGCTCCAACAACGTCTCCCTTCTGCTCAACTCGAGCTGTCCGCCCCTCGTCTCGTCGATCAGCCCCTCCACCGGTCCGACGGCAGGGGGAACGGTCGTCACTATCACCGGATCGAACTTCGTCGTCGGTGCCACGGCCGTGACCTTCGGCACCACCGCCGCAACGAGCGCGAGCTGTGCGTCGCCGACCCGATGCACCGCCACCAGCCCCACCGGCAGCGGCACGGTCAGCGTCCGCGTCACGAGCGCCTCGGGGACGAGCGCCGACACGGCGGCCGATGATTTCACGTATACCGCCGCACCGAGCGCCTGTACCGTCTATGTACCGCCAGCGAACCTCGCGGTGGAAGCGGTCCCGGTCTCCGTGGCCATCGGAGACGTCAACGGCGATGGACGCAGCGACCTCGCCGTCACGAACCTCGACTCCAACACCGTCTCCATTCTGCTCGGCACGGGGAGGGGGACGTTTGGACCGGCAACCAACTTTGCGACGGGAGCGAATCCGCGCTCCGTGGCCATCGGCGACTTCAACGGCGACGGGCGGAGCGACCTCGCCGTGGCGAACCAGACCTCGAACGATGTCTCAGTTTTGCTCGGCACGGGAACGGGGACGTTCGGAGCGGCGACGAGCTTTACGGTGGGAACCAATCCATTCTCCGTGGCCGTCGGCGACTTCAACGCCGATGGGCGCATCGATCTCGCCGTCGCCAACTTCGGCTCCAACAACGTCTCGATCCTGCTCGGCACGGGGACGGGGACGTTTGGCGCGGCGACGAACTTCGACGTGGGAATCAATCCGCGCTCCGTGGCCATCGGCGATTTCAACGGCGATGGGCGGAGCGACCTCGCCGTCGCCAACCAAGGCTCGAACAGCGTCTCCATCCTGCTGGGCACGGGAACCGGGACATTTTCAGCAGCGACGAACGTTGCCGCGGGAAGCCTGCCGTTCTCCGTGGCCATCGGCGACTTCAACGGAGATGGCCGAAGCGACCTCGCCGTTGCGAGCTCCGGCTCGACCAACGTGTCGATTCTTCTCGGCACGGGGACAGGGACCTTCGGAGCGGCGACCAATGTGGCGGTGGGAGCCGGTCCGCGCTCCGTAGCCGTTGCCGACTTCAACGGCGACGGGCGGAGCGATCTCGCCGTCGCCAACTTCAGCTCGAACAACGTCTCGATTCTTCTCGGCACCGGGACCGGGACTTTCGGAGCGGCGACGAACCTGGCCGTGGGGCTGCTTCCAGCCTCCGTGGCCATCGGCGACTTCAACGGTGATGGACGGAGCGACCTGGCCGTCGCGAACTCAAGCTCGACCAACGTCTCCGTTCTGCTCAACGCTGCCTGCGCTCCGGTTGTCTCGTCGATCAGTCCCTCCACCGGTCCGACGGCAGGGGGAACCGTAGTCACCATCACCGGCTCGAATTTCGTCCCCAGCGCCACAACCGTGAACTTCGGCCCCACCGCCGGCACGAGCGTGAGCTGCGCGTCGACGATTCAATGCACCGCCACCAGCCCCGCCGGCAGCGAGACGGTCAGCGTCCGAGTCACAAACGCCTCCGGGACGAGCGCCGACACTGCGGTGGATGATTTCACGTACACCGCCCCCGCGAGCACCTGTGCCGTCTTTGCACCGGCTACGAACGTTGCCGCGGGAGCGAATCCGGCCTCAGTGGCCATCGGCGACTTCAACGGCGATGGACGGAGCGACCTCGCCGTCGCGAACTCCGGCTCCAACGACGTTTCGATTCTGCTCGGCACCGGGACGGGAACGTTTGGTGCGGCGACGAACTATCCGGTGGGAACGAATCCGTTCTCAGTCGCCATCGGCGACTTCAACGGCGATGGGCGGAGCGACCTCGCCGTCGCAAACACCGGCTCGGGCAACGTCTCCATTCTGCTCGGCACCGGGACGGGGACGTTTGGAGTGGCAAACAACTTTGCGGTGGGAGCGGATCCGATCTCCCTGGCCATCGGCGACTTCAACGGCGATGGACGGAGTGACCTCGCCGTCGCGAACAATGGCTCGAACAACGTCTCCATTCTGCTCGGTACGGGGACCGGGGCGTTTGGAGCGGCGACCAACTTTGCCGCGGGAACGAATCCGCGCTCAGTGGCCATCGGTGAGTTGAACGGCGATGGGCGCAGCGACCTCGCCGTCGCGAACCAGGGCTCGAACGACGTCTCCATTCTGCTCGGCACGGGGACGGGGACGTTTGGAGCGGCGACGAACTTCGCGGCGGGAGCATCTCCGATCTCCGTCGCTATCGTCGACTTCAATGGCGACAGGCTGAGCGACCTCGCCGTCGCGAACGCCGCCTCGAACAGCATCTCGATTCTGCTCGGCTCGGGGTCGGGGACGTTTTTAGCGACGACGAACTTGGCGGCAGGAACACAGCCCTTCTCCATTACGATCGGCGACTTCAATGGCGATGGGCAGAGCGATCTCGCCGTCGCGAACCACAATTCGAACAACGTCTCAGTTCTGCTCGGCCCGGGGGTTGGGATCTTTGCGGTGGGAGCGAATCCGACCTCCCTGGCCATCGGCGACTTCAACGGCGATGGGCGAAGCGACCTCGCCGTCGCGAACTTCAACTCGAACGACGTCTCCATTCTGCTCAGTGCGACCGCGCCCGGAACGCTCGGCCTTTCGAGCGCGACCTACTCCGCGAGCGAAGCAGCGGGCCGCGTTACGATCACCGTCAACCGCACCGGCGGAACCGACTGCAGCGTCACCGTCAACTACGCCACCTCGAACGGATCCGCGATCGCGGGCTCCGACTACACCGCCACCAGCGGCACGCTCACCTTCGGTCCCGGAGTGACCTCGCAGAGCTTCACCGTTCCGATCATCGACGACGGTATCAACGAAGCCAACGAGACCTTCACCGTCACCCTCACCACTCCTGGCGGCGGCGCCGTCCTTGGCGCGCCTGCTTCGGCAACCGTGACCATCATCGACGACGATCCCCTCCCAACCCTCGCCATCAACAACGTCAGCCAGGCCGAGGGAACGGGTGGGACGACGAACGTTGTCTTCACGGTCACACTCACAGGTTCGACAGCCCGGACGGTAACGGTCGACTACGCGACGGCCGACGGAACAGCCGCGGCACCGGGCGACTACGCCACGACCAGCGGCACGCTCACGTTCGCACCAGGTACGCTGACGCGGACCATCACGGTCCCCGTCGTCAGCGACGCAGTGACGGAGCCAGATGAGACGTTCACCGTCGTTCTGTCTTCGCCGGCAAACGCAACCCTCACCACCGCCACCGGAACGGGAACGATTCAGAACGACGACTTTCCTCCCACGACCTCGGCGAGTGCCACGCCTTCTCCCAATGCTGCCGGGTGGAACAACACGCCGGTCACGGTGAACCTGAACGCTGCCGCCGGAAGCAGCGCCGTGCAGTCGATCAGCTACACCGTGACGAACGCTTCGTCCTCGACCGGGGCTACCGTGAGCGCCAACAGCGCCTCGTTCCCGGTTTCCGCCGCCGGAGTCAACACCATTACCTACCAGGCCACCGATGTCGCGGGCAACACCGAAGCTGCCAAAACGCTCGTCGTTCGTATCGATACGCTGGCGCCGGTGACGTCCGCCGGCGCGACGCCGGCGGCAAACGCCAACGGCTGGAACGACGCGCCGGTCACGGTGAGCCTGAGCGCCAGCGACAGCGGCAGCGGAGTGGCGTCCGTCACCTTCACCGTGGTGACGGTGAGTCCGACTGGAACGGTCACCAGCACCAACACCGTCGCCGCAAGCGCCACTGCCTTCACGGTGTCGGCGAACGGCGTGAGCACGATCACCTACCACGCCACCGACGTCGCCGGCAACGCGGAGCCGGACCAGACCTTGATCGTGCGCGTCGACACGGAAGCGCCGCTGCTGGCGCTTCCAGTCGGCGTCACGGCCGATGCTACCAGTCCCACCGGAGCAATCGTCGACTACACCGTGACGGCGGCCGATAATTCGGGTCTCGTACCGAGCATCGTGTGTGCGCCTCCCTCGGCCAGCACGTTCCCGATCGGCACAAGCACGGTGAGCTGCACGGCATCGGACGCCGCCGGCAACTCCTCGAGCGGCAGCTTCACGCTCACGGTCAACGGCCCCTCCGCCCAGGCCTCGAACCTGATCACGGTGGTGCAGAGCCTCAATCTCCCGTCTGGAACGAGCACCAGCCTGACCACCACGCTGCAGAATGCGATCGATTCATTTGCATCCGGGAACACCACCAGCGCCTGCAACCAGATCGACGCGTTCATCAGTCAGGTTCAGGCGCAATCCGGCAAGAAACTGACCAAGGCCCAGGCAGACCAGTTGATCGCGGCCGCCAACCAGATCCGCACGGCTCAGGGGTGTCCGTAGGGGAAGGTAAAGGAGAACTGACTCTCGGCTTCGATCGTACCGGTAATCACTGAATCCCCAAGGCCTTATGCCCGGATCGATGGGACGAATACCGAGGCCTTACTCAGGTTTGACTAGATTAAGCGCTTCGTATAATCTTACGTCATTATCGTTCTGGAAATCTGTCGGGCGCCGATCGTTCACGCACCTCGGGGGATGTGACACAGGACGCGATTTACTCTTCCCGGATCCATGTCAACCGTGATGCTCAGAGACGATCAACGCCTCGGACTACGTCGCACACGTCTGCTACTGGAGACCCGTACGCAATGCCCTCTCATCAGACTCTTGAAAGGCTCTGCGAGGAGATCGAGAGCCATCCTGTCTTTGCCAACCCGTACTTCGACTCTCTGCAGCGTTCGATGTGGACCAGGGACACATACGCCCTGCACCGGGCGAACTTCTTCTATCGGACCGAGCTCACGGTCAAAACGATCGCCCACGTGTGCGCCCGCGCCGCGGACGCGGACGACATGCCCACGCTCATCCTGTTCTCCTACATCCTCAACGAGGAGTGCGGCAACGGCGAGCTGAAAGACTGCCACGCTGTGCTCATGGAGGGCGCGCACAACCTTTTCGGGCGCGCGGCATTCGACCTCGAACCGCTCCCGGTGACGGCGGCGGGCAACAGCCCACTCATCGCCGAGGGGACGAACCGGTATCGAAAGCGCCTGCAGGAGCTCGCCGGCGGCAGCTACCAGCGCCTGCTCGGTGTGGCGATGGCTCTGGAGTCCCACGCTGAAAAAATGCTGACCCACTGCCGCACCGCCTTTCGCGCGCATGCGGGGTACTTCGATCGGTCGCAGTTCGTCCGCGAGGTCGAGGTGTACTTCAACGTGCACTTGAACGCCGGCGTCGAGCAGCGTCACGCCGCCGATGCCACCCAATGCGTGCGCCGGAACTGCCGTACACCGGACGATCTGGCGGAAGTCGCGTACGGGGCGCGGGAAATGCTGAACGTACAGCTCGATATGTGGCAAGACCTGCATCGAAGGACCACCGAGCTCCAGGGCCAACGCCTTGCCTAGGAGTCTGCGCGGCAAAAACGCTGTTGTGCCGCTGCTGGCTGAGCCTTGGGCAACCAGCGCAGCCGGCCGTGCCGGCCGGTTTTCCCTGGCCAGCGTCAGTCTGCCCGATTCGGTCACTCACGGTACGAAAGCAAAGATCGACGCGATCAACAAACGCAGCGGGCCGGACGCGCAGGTCATCGACCTGAGTATCGGCACGCTCGATCTCCCCGCCGACCCACGGATTGACGCCGGCGTTTGCGATTTCATCAAACACGATGCCGAGACCATTCACGCCTTCGCTCCGGTGAAGGGCTTTCCGTTCCTGCGCAAGGCGCTGGCCGCGAAGATCAAGCGGCTGCACGGGGTCGACGTCGACCCCGAGACCGAGGTCATCGTCACCCCGGGCGGCATCAAGGGATCCCTCACCGTGATGTTCCAGACCTTCCTCGACCCGGGTGACGAGGTGGTGGTCCCCATTCCCAACTGGCCACACTACGCGGACATGCTTCGACTGAATCGAGCCGTTCCGCGCTTTGTCCCCGCGCGCCCGCCAGAAAGAGGGCTGACACCGCGCGATCTCGAAGCGAACATCAACGCAACGACCAGGCTCGTCATCCTGGGCGACTGCATCAATCCAACCGGCAAGGTGTACACATCCGAGGAGCTGCGGGGGTTGGCGCGGGTCATCGCGGACCACAACGTTCGCCGCGAGGCTGAAGGAAGGCACCCGATCCAGGTGCTCTTCGACTGCCCGTACGAGGCCCACGTCTTCGGCCCGCGCCCGGTTACCTTCGCGGCCATCGAGGTGACGGTACCCGGCCACGGAGTCTACGCGCTCCGCAAGTGCACGGCCACGCTCACCGGTCCCGGGAAGACGTACGGCATGCACGGGGATCGCATCGGTTACATCTGGGCCGACGCGGAGGCGATCGGCATCGCCGCGCGCGTCCAGGTAAATACGAATTCGTTCGCCTCCACCTACGGACAGGTAGCGACCGGCCTGGCCGTGCAGCCAGCCATGGACGAGGTAGTGGCCAGTCGGGCGCAGCACGCCCGCACCAACCTGGACCTCGTCGCGCGCCGGCTGGCTGACGTGGGCGGGTTACGCATCGCCTACCCCGATGGCGGCTACTTCCTGTTCGTCGACTTCTCGCGCTACGCACCCCTCTACGAGGCGCTCGGCCTCGAGGACGCGGAGCAGTTTCTCCTGCACAGCGCACGCGTAGCCGCGATCAGCGGAACGCACTTTGGACCGGGGATGGACGATATGAAGCACTTCGTCCGCCTCAACTGCGGACGGGCCATCGACCTGCTGAACGAGGCGTGTGCGCGGATCGAAAAGGCGCTTTCCGCCCTAAGCGTCCCACAGGAGGCCGTGCGCGGGTGACTCGTACAGCTCAGGATCCTGGAAGACGATGATCTCGAACGAATCCGGTGAAATGCGGTCAAGCCGCGTCGACTCTCCGCCTCCGGGCCCTCAGGTCATCGGAGAGTCGGGGCTCCTTCACCATCTCGATCTTTACGACCGCCTGGCCGATCGACGCCGGGAGTCAGCGGGCTATCGCGCGCATCTGGAAGAGGTTCTCGGATTCTCGCTTCAGGAGGCGGTGATCTCGACCTCCGAGCACGCCGCGCCGTTCAACTTCGCGTCGAGCGTCAGCTACGCCCTGCCGCAGTGGGCGATTCAGCGCGCTGGATTGCGGCCTCCGGCCCGCATCGTGATCACGGTGGCCACCCTCGTTCCTTTCGACAACCGGCACTACCCGCGCGGGTTCGTGCAGGACGGAGCGCCTCGGCTCAACCTCTTCCCGAACCGGGTCATGAAGTCCTGCCCGATGCTCCAGCCCCCGGTGAACCTCGAGGCGCGCGTCGAGATCCGGAAAGAGACCGTGCCGTTCCTCGCGAAATATCCCTGGCTCCGCCCGCTCCTGACCGGCTCGGTGCCGTTTCAGGACGCCGCCGATCAGATGTGCGCGGTCATGGAGGCGATGGCGGCGAAGTGGTTTCCTGCCGCGCCCAACCCCGTGACCGTCCGCTCCATGGAGGAAGTGGCGCGGCGGATGTTGGTACGGCTCATCGCCTCTCGTGATCCATGGTTGGACCGGCTGCTCTTCGATCCCTCCGTTCGCTCCCTCATCGCGCAGCGACTGATGGGAACGGTATGCGCCTGGGGAGCGCACCATGGCTCGTTCCTCTTCTGGAATCGCCGCGGTGAACGGCTCGGCCGGTTCGTCGAGGAAGATCGATGCCTCGTGGATGGCGACACACGCGTCCCGCTCACCCGCGAGGCGATCCTCAACGGCCTCCTGACGCGATCCATCCTGCCCGGCGTTTTCCTGTCGCTGCTCGTGATCTCGTACCTCCCGGGGCTGGCGGTCGCCGGCGGACCGAAGCAGCCGGACTATTACCGCGTAATGATTCAAGCCGCGAATGAAGTCGGGGGCCTGACCCGTGGCGAGGAACTTTCAACCTACGGATATTGGTGCGTCGACATGAGCCGTCTGACCCCCAACCGGGCGGCCACCAGACAAATCCCAAAAGACGGCGCCGGCCTGTCGCTCACCGACGGCACCTGCGACGCCGAGTGGATCTGCGAGCAGCTCGCGCAGATTCCGGTGCTCCCGATTCCACCGACCGTTACCTACGCGTGAGAGGATGCTGACTCGCATTTCTCAAGGTCTCCTTGAATCACTTGCAACGCCCTTTCGTCGAGAGTCCTTCTCCCCCGCGCTTTTCAGCGGGGGAGAAGGTGCCGAAGGCGGATGAGGGGGCGGCTCTCGCATATACGTAATTGCGTACGACTCGTGGTTTTCGGCTGCTCTCGAAGGTCCGTGTTGCAAGATCGTTCATGTCGCGCAAACGCCCCCCTCATCCGGCTTCGCCACCTTCTCCCCCCGCAAGAAACCGCGGGGGGAGAAGGGCTCTCGATGAAAGGAGTAGCAAGCTCTCGAGGGAACAGTTCAGGCTATTGGGGCCTGACCCTCATTCGCGCCGAAGGGCGGCGGCGACAATCTTCTTGATCGTTGCCTCGAAGCTCGGATTGGTCCACAGCCGGCTGCCGGACCATAGGCCGGGATTGGCGTTTACCTCGATCACCGTGACTCGTTCTCGATCGTCCATCCGCAAATCGAATGTCGAGTACCCCCGAATATCAAGGGCTTTCATCGCCGTGCGCGCCATGGCCGCCAGTTCTTCGGTTTTTCGGCGGGGAAGGTCGGCCAGATCCCGGGTCACCTGACGCAGCCGCTGGACCCTGCCGTTGATTCGGATGGCCTCCGTCCTGAAGCCCCAGCCGGGCTTCGCCGTGCCGAAGTGCCATTCGATGATCGCTCCCGGCTTGATGGATGTGGTCGAAGCTTCGATCATGCTCATCCGGAACTCGCGCCCTACCACGAACTCGTCGCACAGGGCCGTGGTCCCGAACCGTTTCCAGATGCGCTCGGCTCGCTTCCGCGCCTCCTCCGGCGTTTTCACCAGGCTGTCATCATTGATGCCCGCGGAGCTGGCGAGTGAGCTCGGCTTCACGAGGAGCGGAGGGGGCAGGTTGATTGCGGTCGTTTCTCCCTGAACCAACTCGACGAAATTCGGCACACGGACCCCAGCCGCCTTCAGAAGATGCCGCGAGCGCGTCTTGTCATTGGCGAGGACGATGCCTCGCGGCGACGAGCCGGTATACCGCAGCCCGAGAATCTCGAGCAATCCGACAAAGGAGGCCTCGAGCGGGTGGCTGGCGTAGGCAAGATTGACGACCACATCCGGCCGAAGTCTCAGAAGGTGATCGATCGCTGCCTTGTCGTCCTCGCCAACGCTGACCAGAGTGACCTTGTTATAGATCCGGCGGAGCGCTTGAACGACAGAAACGTCATACGCGGCCCGGGTGCAGCGCGCGTTCGATGTTTGAATCTGGGACGCCAGGTCGTCGTCGATGACGCAGGCCACGGAGAGCTTGATCATATTGGTCGAAAAATCATCCCCCGCTGACCGCCGGCAGGATGATGATCTCCGCCCCGCTTCGGATCGGGGCACCCAGGCCGCCGAGGTCGCGGAAACTGTCGCCGTCGATGAAGATGTTGATGTGAGGGCGGACCTCGCCGAGCTCGGTGACGATGCGGTCGTGAACCTTGGGATAGTCCTCACCGAGGAGCGCGAGCGCCTCGGATACGGAGCCAGCCCGGCCGTCGACGCGAATCTCGCTTCGGCCACCGGCGATCTCGCGCAACGGTCCGGGGATCACGAATACGAACGGCATCACGCCTTCTTCCCGGTGAGCGAGACGCGGGCCGCCTTCACCGAAACCACCGGCGGAAGACCGTCGACCAGCTCCTCCCAGCTCTTCCCCTCGTCAGACGAGCCGAAGAGCTTTCCACTCCTCGTACCGAAATAGACACCCAACGGATCGAGCGAATCGACGGCCATGGCATCGCGGAGGACCGTCTCATAGGCCTCCTTCTGCGGCAATCCCTTCGACAGCGCTTTCCAATGCCCGCCGGCATTGCGCGTCCGGTACACGCGTAGTTTCCCCTCGGGGGTGCATCGGAACCCGTCGGACTCGAGCGGGATGATCCATGCACAGTCGGGATCCTCGGGATGGATGGCCATGGCGAAGCCGAAGTCGGAGGGAACGCCGTTGGCGACGTCGACCCAGCTTTCGCCGGCATCGTCACTGCGATAGAGACCCC
>Ga0247668_1000018_pt1 | contig 62287 bp, 41 predicted proteins | sample CNK09_metaG_FD_182737 | JGI IMG/M metagenome (GOLD analysis project Ga0247668, IMG submission 182737) | Soil microbial communities from Purdue University Martell Research Forest, Indiana, United States - CNK09 | ecosystem: Environmental > Terrestrial > Soil > Temperate forest > Bulk soil...
GCACACCGGCATCAGCGGCGGCGGCGATCCAGACCGCGACGCGGTGCAGACGCGCTATCCCGGCTTCGAGCTGGCCGCCGATCCCTCGGGCTTCTACAAGATCAGTTGGGTTTACAAGCGCGGCCCCGCGGACCACGAGTACGTGAAGCTCAAGGCCGGCGATTACCTGCTGGCCGTCAACGGCGAGCCGCTGAAGTCGGGCGAGAACTACTGGCGCCTCTACACGCTGGCGCCCGGCCGCCGCTTCGAGCTGACCGTGAATTCCAAACCGTCGCTCGACGGCGCGTGGACCACGCGCGTCGACGCGGTGAACGGCAATGCCTACGGCACGCTGCTGTACGAGAAGTGGGTCGAGGATCGGCGGCAGATGGTGGACAAGCTCTCCGGCGGGCAGATCGGCTATCTTCACATCCGCCAGATGAACGCGCAGTCGCTGCGCAAGTTCGAGCGCGACCTTGCGGACAATCATTTCAAGAAGGCGCTGATCGTCGACCAGCGTTTCAATCCCGGCGGCGGCATCGACCAGGAGCTCCTGGAGATCCTCAGCCAGCGGCAGTACCAGTACACGAAGAACCGCGGCTCGGTGCAGATCACGCGGCCGCAGCGCGGCTACTTCGGGCCGCTGGTGGTGATGGAGAACGAGCGCTCGACCAGCGACGCCGAGGTCTTCCCCGACGGAATCCGCACGCTGAAGCTGGGCAAGGTGGTGGGCGTGACCACGTACGGCGCGGTAATCGGCACCGGTTCGTATCGCCTCATCGACGGCGCGCAGCTCCGCACCCCCGGCAGCGGGCTATGGAACGTCAACGGCACGAACCTCGAGAACTACGGCGTCCCCCCCGACGTCTACGTCGACAACACCCCCGAGGACTTCCTCAAAGGCCGCGACGCGCAGATCGAAAAGGCGGTGGAGGTGCTGAAGGAGGAGATGGCTAAACGCTGACCGGTATCTACTGACACGGGATGATCGCGATCGTCAGTTGCATTTGCCGCATGTTGACCCCCGACCGGGTCAGGACGTCCCCGAGCAAACAGGTGGACACCAGATACGAGCTCCATGGTCCCTGGACCAGATTGGGCCGAACTCTTTAGGATCGTTGCTGCCCGGTATGCCGAGATTAATGGTGTTAACACCTGAAGTGGAAACCAGCGAGAAGAACTCGCCGGCACAAGGACCTTTGGCCGGAACCAGCTTTACTACAATCGTTACATTAGTGCCGTCGCGTTCCTGCGTAACCCTGTCGACGCACGACCCGCTGTGGATCGTACCACCGGAGACGAATAGCACTCCTGGCCGTCGTTCTCTGACGGTAACGTTGCGAGCTGACCCGTACTTCAAGAGGGCGCTATGGCGCATGCAGGCTGCGAGAATCAGCGCGGCGACGATGACACTAGTGTGTTTTGACCCAGAAGCGCTTTCCATGATTTGCTTTCACGATTCCACTATCGAGACTGGTTGGATTACTCTGGCCTTGGTACGACTGATGAATGTCCTCCCCCGTTGCCGCCTGCCACGCGTCGTGCGCGAAGCTCGAGCAAGGCTCGGCAATTGACCAGCCGGATTTGCGGTACCGTTCAATGACCTTCCTCAAACGAGCTTCCGCGGCATCGTCGATATGCGCAAAGCGCGCGGACGTGGGTTGGTATCCGCCGAGGGCTTCCTCCTCATCCTTGTTTAGACCAGCCGGAACACCTCTGGTGTTCATTCCAGACCATGTGCTGTATTCCTCGGTGGGGTCCTGACCACTTGATGAAGCAGGATTATCCGGAGTATACGAAATCCAGGAGTGGCCAGCGGCGGCGTTCATCGATGAGCCCTCTTTTGAATCCGTTGCCGAGAAGATCGCAATCGTCCCGGAAAGTCCCGATGGGTCGATGAAGTTGATCGGGTCGTTACCGACATAGGCGTAGAGATCTGCATCTCCTCCGAGGAACAGGATAGGGTCCTTCGCCGTCCACCGAGCGGTCTGCGGATCGTAGTCCCTGCCGCCGAACCGCACGAGCTTAGTGTCTGGATCGTACAGGCCACCCCCAAATCCGAACGGCTGGAAGCCCGGGTTCGTATCTTTGGTGACGTTGCCGAACTCGTCGTATTCGATCCATTGCGCGACTGCGCCGGTGACGGTATCGACGACGAAACGGGGGCTACCGAGATGGTCCGAGAGAATGCGGAAGGTCTGAGCGCCGCGGATCATCAGGTCCGGAACGTTCGCATGCAATCCGTATACGAATCGCGCGGTAAGCGCGCCGTTTCCGTCAAGTTCCGCGGCAACACGCAGTTGGTCGGAGTAGATCCATTGACGCAGCAAGGTAGCGTTCACCTTCTTCGCGATCCTCCGGTTCTGCCCATCGATGACGTAATCGATGACACGACCATCGGCGAGAGCGACGTGCCGCAAGTTTCCAAGCGCGTCGTAAGTAAACGCCGTCGCCCCGTTTGTGTCTGTCTTGGCCGAGAGCTCACCATTCGCGGTGTACGAGAACGTCGCATCACCGCTCATCAGAATGCGGTCTTGGTCGTCGTATGTCGTCGTCGTCGTACCGGCGGGCGTGGAGAGAGTCACCCGGTTCCCGTTGGCATCGTATTCAGCGTGCAGAGTCGGCGTTCCGTTCCGCCAGACATCGGCCAGCCGCCCCGTGGCGTCGTAGTTGAACGCGGACGTTGTCGTTTGCGATAGAAGCGTATAGCCAAAATCAGTCGGCAAGTATCCCGCGAGCGTCTCCGTCTTCTGCGATATACGCCCCACATCGTCGCGTGTGTACGTGACGGTCCACATTGGCGTCGTGGCCACGGTGGCCGCGTACTGGGTGATTTCACCGAACTCGTTATTCGTGCGAATGTCGGTGACGTTTGCGATGGAGGTTCCTGTGATCAGCCCTGTATCTGGCGCACGCGTGAGCGCGAGCGCTCCTGCTGATGTAAGCAGGCTGTCGGCGTTGTACGTATAGGAAATCGTCGACCCCGCTACCGTTTCAGACGCGACGCGGAAGCTCGTGTCGTACGTAAAATGAAGCGCTGCCGTTACGGGACCCGAAGTCGAAATGTCCGTGACAAGATCTCCGTCGTAGCTATAGGCCATCGTGACACCGTCGGCAGTCGTATTGCCTACGAGATGGCCCGAGGTCGCTGACCAAGTCAACTGTTGAGTGCCAAGCGGCGTCGTGATGCCAGCGACACGACGTGCGGAGTCGTATAGGAACTCGACGCCTGTGCCATCCGGTCGAGTGAGTTGCAGTGGTTGGCGGTCCTTGTTCCACGAGTAGGTAGTTACGCCGCCTCCGAGTACCGCAGGCGGGCGATAGCTCTGCATAAGATTCACCGGCGTGTACTCGATCACATGCGGTGGACGCGACGGTGGCGTGATCGAGGTCACGTTTCCAGCGCTGTCATATGAGAACGTTACCACCCGAAGATCGGGCAACACTTCCTGTGTGATGTGGCCATTGTCATCGTACTGAAGTCTGGTCGTCCGCGAGATCGGATCCGTAACACTTGTCAGGCGGCGTTTTGCGTCGTACCCGAGCACGATATTTCGCGCACCGACACTGATACCCGTTAGAAGCCCGTGATCGTAAACAAACGATGAAGCGGCCAATCCGTTCACCTGCGCCGAAATAACATGATCGCCAGCATCGAGAACCGCGGTTCCAATTCGCCCTGCAGGGGATCGGTTTGTGAGGGTTCGAGTAGGGGCATCGAACGCAGACGTCCACGTATGGCCGTCGACTGTTTCGGACTCCCGCCACGAACGGAGCGATAACGGGTTCGCACTGTTTGCGAGCGTCACGCTTCGTGAGTGAGATGCGGTCAGCGTCAGGCCTGAGGGCATGCGAGAGGACATGGAAGTGAGGTATGAGGCGCCGGTGCCGAACCGCGGGTCTGGTGCTTCCGTCGTCCGGAGTTGCACTCCATTCGGCAAGGTCAATGAGTTCACGGCATTACTGCCCGTGGTGCTGAGTGTTGACAACCCGGTGCTCGCGGTCGACGTACGCAGCGAATCTCCGTTCGAAGAAACGATGCGGAAGCTTCTGGCCTCCCCTTCCGCGGACGAGGAGCTCACGGTGAAGTCATCGCTGGAGCCGGTGCGCGCCATCGTCAGCGAGCCACCGGCGGGATCTTCGTCTTTTTGTAAGAGCTCCTGCGTGTCGTACGTGAACTTGTGCAGACCCTGGCGCGGGTCGGTCAGCGTTGCCAGCATCGAGTGCGGCCCGTAGGTGAACTGATGTGCGTTCTGCATCGGATCGACGATCGACGTGAGCTGACTGTTGTCGTTGATGGTGAGCGTCGTCCGCTCTCCGCCAGGCGCCACGATCGCCGTGGCGTCGCCGGCCGCCGATCGCTCGATCGTCGTGATCTGTCCGTCGACATCCGTGACCGAGGTGAGGCGGCCCGCGACGTCGTACCCGAAGGTGTAGATCGTCGTGCCGGTGCGCGCATTGATCGTCCGCGTGTGGCGTGGCACCAGTTCGTATACCTCGGCGGCGTCAGCACTCGGGATGAGCGTCGCGCCGAAGACCCCCGGGAGCACGGCGTCCGTGACGCGAATGAGTGCCCGGTCGCTGTCCGTGTAGAGGATGCGCTGGTCGGCCGTCACGCGGAGCGACGCCGCATTGTTCAACACCGCCGCCTTCGCCAGCGTGCCGTCCGGCGAGATACTGCCGTCGCGGAGACCGTTCCCGATTCCCGTGGTGACCAGGCCGTCGGCTCCGACGGCACGGATTCGGGAGTGCCCGTCAACAAAATAGAGTGTCCCATCATGGGCGACGGCGATGCCGTCGCGCTGCGCGAGGACCGAGCCGCTCGTCGCCGGGAAACCGTCGAGGACGGCTGGCGCGTTTCGATTGAGCGAACCGGCCACGGTGATGATGCGGCCATCCGTACCGATGCGCCGAATGACGGTATAGCTGGGGAGAGTCGGATCCGGCCGCAGAGCGTCGACGATGTAGAGCGAGCCGTCGTCAGCGAAGGTCATCTCCGCCGGCCACAAGACCGCGCCTGCCGCCGGTGAACCATCCGGCGCCGGAACGCTGCTTCCGCACGTTCCACCGCCGGCAACGGTGCTCAGGAGTCCATCGCTGCCAATCCGGGAGATCGCTCCACACGTGCTTTGGAAGTACAGGAGCCCATCCGGACCGAAAGCGATCTGTCCCGCGGCGATGGGAACCGAGGTGGCAACCACGCCATCGGGTGGTGGCAACAACTGGGATGCGAAAGCGCCGTTACCGGCGACCGTCTGCACAATGCCGTTCACGATCCGGCGAACACGTGTAAACGTGTTATCGACGAAATAGAGAATCCCATCGGGAGAGACCGCCATCGCAAACGGCTGCACGAAATGGTGCAGGGCGGCTCCCCCATCCGGAATCGGCGATCCAGGGAAGGGGGTGCCGGCAATCTCCGTCTCAACGCCGGTGGCGTCAACCTTCAGGATGAAGTTGGCCCCGGAGCGGTAGTAATACCCTCCGTCCGGTGTCGGCGTGAGGAGCGCCGGACTGGACGTCGCTTCCGTGGTGTGAATCGTCAATTGCTGACGAGGATTGGCATCGTCGCTTGCATTGCGTTGTTCCCCGCCAGGCCCGTAGATCACCCTCGCCGAACGGTCAAAGAGCATCTGCGGAGAGAACGTCCAGTGACCGAATTTGGCGGCGCCCGCGTCGAGGTGACCGATGGTGATGGACGCTTGCTGGTGGATGGTCAGCTCGCTGCGTGCCTTGATGCCGGTGACCATGCCGGAGAATGTGGCAAAGGCCTGGGCCACCAGCGCCGGCGTCTGATAGGTGGCGTCGTAGACATAGCCGATATCGACGACAGAGGAGACGCCGCCCGTAACAACGCGGCCGTACGCGTCGAGGCCGTCCCACGCGATCGGCCATTTCAGATTCGGCGACGCGGCAAACGATGCGCTGAACACGCGACCGGCGATCTGCACGGCGACGTCGATGCGCTTCAACGATGCCGGGATCGTTGCGCCGGTCAGGGGGACAGTGGCGGAATACAGCGTCCGAGCGTTGCGCGCACTGTTGTACTCGAGCGAGAACGGGGTGCCGACGATCGGGACCGACTCGCCGAGCGACTGGTTCTGGCAGTCGATGACCGAGTGTCCCGGCAGTTTGCAGGTGTCATTCTTCGGGGTGGTCTGCTCCGGATGCGGTTGCATCGGCGCCGTAGCGCCCGCTGGCGGACCGTACGGCCAGTTTGTGTCCCATGGTGAGAAATGCTGCACGGTCACCCGCCACAGCGTTGCTCCGACTGGGTACTTGGTGGCCAGAAGAGTGCGCTCGGCGAGCGTGATCCCATACGGTGTAAGGTCGTCGAGAATCCCATCGCCGTCCATGTCCAGGTTTACAAACCCGTTGACGATGGAGACGATCTTCACCACACGGCCGTTGGCCGAGGCGATCCACCGTGATGCCGCCCGGTCGTAGTAGCCGGTGGGGACCGGCATGCCGACAGGGAAGTTGAGGAAGTTGTCGATGTACAGAGCTACAGGCTTGGTGAATTGCACGCTGGCCGCCCCCGCGGCGACGGCCTCGTCGGCGCTGAGCTCCACGCAGTAGGTATAACCGCTCGACGGTGGAAGCGTGGCGGGCATCGACTTCTGGCCGAGCGGGCCTACGGTGTATTCGGTGGCGCGGATGTTGAGAGAGCTGACGGATGTGCTGGTACCGTCCGGTAACGTCAGCGATGCCTGCGCTCCGGCGGGGAAGATCAGTGTTGCCTTCCGAACACCGTCCGCATCGGTCGAAGCCGTCGACTGTGCGAGCTGCGCGGGCGCGACGGCCGTCAGCGCAACAGGCGTCACCGCCGAGTCATAAGCGAGCAATACGACGTCGTCCGCGACTCGCGTGTCGGCCCAGGTCAGCGTGAACTGCCGCTGAGCCGGCATGTAGCCGCTCTTGTCGAACGAGAGCACCATGCTTCCGCCGCCGTTGACGACGAGGTCATAGCCGCCGTCGGCGCGCGAGAGCGTCTGTCCGTACTCGGGATGGCTGGCGATGCGAACGCGCACGCCGCCAAGCGCGGTTCCACGCGAGGTCTTCACGAAACCGCGCAGAAGCGACGCGCGCTGGGCCACGATGGTGTCGTCCACAACGCCGGTCTGGATCGGCGTCACGCCAGCGTAGAGGAAGCTGATCGCGTCGGCGAGGGATGGCGCCGCTGTGTCAGTGAGCGGCGGCGCGACGGCGGCGGGCGATGGTGGCAAGTGGACCGTATTCACCGTCAGGTGCCGCGTGGCGCTGAAGCCGTTCAGCGACGCCGAGACGTCCGCAACGCCGGCGCTGAGCGCGGTCACGACACCGGTCGTGGAAACGGTGGCGACGGATGTGTCGCTCGAGGTCCAGAGCGAGGTTGCGGTCACGTCGCGCGCCGTGCCGTTCGAGAGAAGCCCGATGGCGTTGAACTGAACGGAGTCGCCAGCGCCGAGTGTGGATGCCGGCGACGTGATCTGCAGAGACGTGATCGCGCCAACGCTGAACTCCGTCGCGCTCGACGTCGAACCGCCCGCTGTCGTCACGGTGATCATCCCCGTCGCCGCTCCGTCCGGAACGGTGACGGTCAACTGCGTCGCCGACGCGGTCTGAACGACCGCGGCCAGCGTCCCGAACAGTACGGAGTTGCCGGTGACATCAGAGTCGAAGTTGAGACCGGAGATCGTGACCAACGTGCCGGGCGATCCCTGCACCGGCAGGAATGCACCGATGGCCGGCGGCGCAAAATAGGTGAACGCGCCGTTTCGAGTCGCGCTACCGGCCGCCGTGGTCACGACAACGTCCGCCGGTCCTGCTGCACCAGGCGGCGTCAGTGCGCCGAGGCTCGTTTCGCTGCTGACTGTCACGCCGGAGGCAGCAGCGCCGCCAACGCTGACGGTCGTTTCACCGCCGGTATCGAAGTTGGTTCCGGTAATCGTCACCGCATCCGCGCCGGCGGTGTGGCCTTTTCTCGGCTGGACCGTTGCGATCGTTGGCGGGGGGAGATAGGTGTAGCTGGCCGGGAGAACATCGCTTGCAGCCGGGGTCGTGACCCTCACATCGACGACACCTGCGCTCCCTGACGGCGCGGTAACGAGAAGTTCGGTTGGTGTGATGAAGGTGACCGCGGTGGCCGGCGTCGATCCGAACGAGACCTGGGTCACGCCGGGCAGGAAGCCGGTGCCCAGGATGCGCACTTGATTGCCTCCGGCGACCGGTCCGGCATGGGGATGGAGGGCTGTGGCGTGGAGCGCGGGCACGATGATGCGCAATGCGCCGTTCGCGGTGTCGGCGATGTAGAGCGCGCTGGCGAATGCGATGCCGGCCGGCTGGTTGAACTGCGCAATGGCGGGATCGCCATCGACAAGGCCTGCTTTCCCGGTGCCTGCAAGCGTGGAGACGACTCCGCTCGACGTGATGCGGCGAATGAGATTGTTCTTCACATCGGCGATGTAGAGGGTTCCCGCGTCGTCGATGCTGATCCCCGAGGGCTGGTTGAATTCGGCGAGGGTGCCAGCGCCGTCGGCGTAGCCGCCGTGTCCGGTGCCGGCAATCGTCGAGACCAGACCATTCCGGATCTGACGGATGACATTGTTCTTGGTATCCGAAACGAAAACCGTGCCTGAGGCATCGACGGCGACGCCCTCGGGCTGCTTGAACAAGGCCTGGGCCGCGGCGCCGTCCGCGAAGCCTTCATGAGTGCCGCCGGCGATCGTCGTGACCGCGCCTTGCGGTGAGATGACGCGGATTCTGCTGTTCCCGGTGTCAGCGACATAGACGTTGCCCGCGGCGTCGACCGCCAGGCCAACCGGTTGTTTGAAATCGTCGTCACGTCCCGAACCGGCAAACGTCGTGACGGTACCTTCGTACGTGATTCGCCGGATGACGTTGTTGCCCGTGTCGGCGATGTAGATGACCTTTTGGGTATCGTCGACTGCGATTCCGCGCGGCTCCTTGAACGCTGCCTGCGCGCCCACGCCATCCGCGAGCCCCGGTTTGCCGCTGCCCGCCAGGACCGTGACCTGTCCATTGGGAGCGACGACCTTGATCTGATGATGCGAACGGTCGGCGACGACCACCGCACCTGTGGAGGGGATCACCGCCACGCCGGAGGGATCCTTGAAGAGGTCATGCGCTTTGTCGGATACCGCGAGAGTTGTGACATTCGCGAAGGGCGGATCGGGTAGGAGCGTAAAGGAGAACATTCCGATCTGCGTGCCGTTGGCGGTGACTTGCACGGCTCCCGAAACTGCCAGCGGTGGAACCGTGATCTCGACGAGCGACGCCGAGCTGCTCACGATCGGCGCGGCCGCGGTTCCACCTCCCGAGGCCGGGAAGGTGACCGTGAGTGCTCCTTGATCGAGGCCGGTACCGGCGATCACGGCACGCGCGCCGTGCGGAGCGGATGCCGGGACAAACGTCGTCGCCGTGGCGGCGAAGAGAGGAGCAGTGATCGAAGCAATGACGGCGAGAACGGCAACAAGGAACGAACGAGCGGACATGCAGACACTCCACAACCGCATCGCGGAAGGCGAGTGCGGCGGACGTATTCAGTCATTACTGACTTGGTTTGGGTGAATCGATACGGACGCTGAGGGAGACGCTTCTACCCTCGCCCCGCCCGTTCAACTCTCTCTCTGTTTCGGGAAGGACGCGGCAGGGTAACGATTGAGGGTAAGGAAGTCAATGAACGTCGACCCACGGCCGGAAGCTGATGCAGCCCACGTCGACGGAGGTAATCCCGGCGTCCGAAGCTGTTGAGGTCGCGATTACCACATTACGTAATTGATTACTGATCTCACAGGCACGTCTTGTGCGTGTCTTTTTCTGCTTGACGCCGCGAGCTGAGCGGCGTGGCTCCAGCCCGGAGCCTTGATCCTCTCCCGTTCGGCTCCCGGTGACCGTTTCGGGCGCGGTATCCATTGCCGCACCGTTGGAGGACTCATGAAAACCGTGATCTGTGTGTTGGCGCTCGCGCTGACTGCAACGAGTGCACTGGCGACACCCGCCGTCGGCGTCGCCAGTTTCGAAGATGGTACGAGCACGTTCCCAGTGCAGGTGTGGTTCGCTCCCGGCTCCGTTACCAACGTGGCGGATGCTCATGAAGGCACCCGCGGTGTCGCTGCGACGGGTAACGTACGTGTCGTGCTGAACCCGATGGCAGACCAGACTCGGCTCGTGTTCTGGATGAAAACCAGCAACCAGGCGCACATTACCGGGCTGCTGCAGTACTACGACGTGAATTGGGTGAGTCTCAGGCAAGACAATCTCGATTTGGCGGTCGATCGCGTATGGCGTGAGCAGGTCATCCTGCTGTTGAACAAGCCGGCGGGAACCGCTCACGTCTACGCTGCCATGTATCTGCCGAGCGGCATCACCGCAACATTCGACGACGTCGTGGGCGCCGCCGACAATCCGACCGGCGCGGTCAACGGCTTCGAGTCCGGCAGCAGCAGCCCCTGGTCGGTGTGGTACACGCCCGGGAGCGTGCTGAACACCAATGTCGTCAGCCACGCGGGCGAGCGCTCCGTCGCGGTCAGTGGCAATGTCAAGTTCAGCGTGGCGCCGATCGTCAGCGAAGCGCGCTTCTGGCACCTCCGCGCCTCCGGATCGGCAACGATGACGTGGCAGGTGCAGTACTACGATGCGAGTTGGCTGCTCCTCGCCGCGGACGTTGCGCAAAGTGCAACCAGCGACACGACGTGGCGGCAGTCGACCGTTCCCATCGCCGCGCCGGCCAACACGCGTTACGTTTTGATCGGTGTCTGGGTCGGAGGAACGGGAGACGGCGCAACCGTGAACGTCGATGACTTCACGACCACGGCGACCGTGCAACCGTCGGTCCGGCCGTTCGCGAACGCATCACCGTGGAATGTGTTGGCCGCCGATCTGCCGCTCACGCTGGTGCTGCATACGGAGATCCAGCCGCCAGCCATTCACTGGTGGGCGAGCAACGATCAGATTCCAGTGGTGAACAGTTCGCCGAGCAATCCCACGGTCGCGGTAAGCGTCGGGGCGGGTTTCAATCGCCCGGCGACGGTCATCAACGTCCGGATGCCGGCCGATACGGTAGGCGGGAATGACGGCGACCGCCATCTGGCCGTCAATGAGACGTCCGGCATCTCCTATGACTTCTATAACTTCGCGCACACACCGGGTGCGAGCAGCGCCACGGCATCGTTCTACGGCTCCACGCCGCTCGACGGCGACGGGTTCATCGATCCGGCGACCGGCTTCAACGCCGGCTGCCGCGCGCCGTGGAACAGCCCGATGGGCGGACTGCTGAGTGGGGCGGAGATCGCGGCCGGCGAGATCGAGCACGCCCTCGGCGTCGGCTTTCCCGGCAACCTCCTCGCACGAGGCTGGGTCTATCCAGCGCGGAAAGAGGATACCGATACATCCAATTACTCGGGCACCATCCCCATCGGAACCCGTCTCGTTGTTCCGTCCTCTGCCACGATGCCGGCGGGTCTCTCGCCCCTCGGGCAAAAAATCTGGCGAGCGGCGCAGCGATACGGATTCATTGTCGTCGACCAGGTCGGCGGTTCGTTACCGGTGGTCTATGCCGATACGACGGTGAGCTCCTCTGACCTCGACTTACTGCGCGTATGGTGGAATGGCAGGCCGGCCGATCTCGATCAAATCGCGAAACAGCTTCAAATTGCTCAAGATTAGGCGAAATACAAGTGGCGGTTGACACCCGGCGAACCCCTCGTCCGCTCATGGCTCCCCTTCGAAGCCTCGTGGATAACGTAGGCGGCCTTTTCTCTATCATGTAGATGGAGCTGACGATGAAGAACCACGGAATCTTCGGGAAAACCGAGGCGTCGGGAACGAGCCCGCTCTCACAGCGAATCGGCAACCGTCACAATCTGGCGGACTTGCTGGCGCCTTTGACAAGGTCACGACCGTACCTGATCGCAAAGCGAAGCGTGAGTGTTGCGGACTACGGCTTCCCTCAGCGTTGCCGATGACGCGGAATGGCCGCAGATCCGAAAGCCGCCAACTGGCGGCTGGTTTGGTTCTTCGATTTTGGCGGGCCGCGGGACTCGAGCCCGCTCGAACCCGCGACGTCCGGCCTGACAGGCCGAGGGCCAACCGACTGAGCTACGAGCGGGCGGCGACCGGCATTTGGCGACCGGCATTTAACGTGTCATTCGAGACGCTCGTACATTGATTGCACGAGACGGAGGGAGACCGATTCGTCGCTGCGCTCGGCAAACGTCTCCAACGCCTCGCGGTGCAGGCCGGCCCCTTCCAGCTTCTGCCGCAGTATGCGCAGAACGCGCGAGAGCTTTTTGTAAGTCTCTCTCTGTGTGATGTTGAGCGCCGATGCGATCTCGCGGACCGGGCGGTCCTCCCAGAACCGCATCATGACCAGCTCACGGTCGGCCGAAGGTAGCAGTTCCACGGCTGCTTGCAGCGACCGCTGCACCTCGTTCGCCATGAGGACCTGGTGAACGAGCGGACCGCGGTCCGGGACGTCCTCGGGCATTGCAACCAGAAGTGGACGACCTGAGCGCGGTGCGAGGTCGAGCAGCTTCGCCAGCCGGGAGGGCGAGATCTCTCGGAACGATTCGGCGATCTTGCGGGAAGCCTCTTCGATTGTATAGGCGTCCCGCCAAACGAGCCGCTCGAACCGTACGGCGTCTTCGCCCATGCGGGTTGCACGAGCGGACGGGTACCAGCGGCCCCACTCGTGCCGGAAGTTATCAAGCATTAGGCGGCGGCATACCGAAGAGAGATACGTCGAGAGGGAGCTGCGCCCTTGGTACTTACGGAGGATCGCGTAGTCGTTCTCGACGAGAGCGAGTTTTACAGTCGCGGCCAGATCTTCGACGTCGTCGCGATCGAGCCTGTAGGGCCGAGCACACGCCATCACAATCTTGTCGATGAGAGGGACATTGTCCACAAGAATCTGCGCATAGGAGTGCTCGAAGGGGGAGTAGGAACGGACTGGCGGCGTCTCGTGCGGCCGGACCGCCCGGCGCTGCGCGTTGATCAAATGGTTCACAACCCTAGCGAATCGCTGCGGGAGATCACTGGGCGCCAACGATATTTTGAGATCGTCGAGGTCCGATGTCCGCTGCGTTCGGCCGAGGCGGTAGAAGATGTCGCTCGCTTCGAGCGCGCACCGCAGACGTCCCTCCCGATTGATCTCGGGCATCACCGTCAGGATGCTTTTCCATTCCATCGAAACGCGAGCGATCGAGAGCTGATCGTCACGGAGCTGGCGCAGTCGTGACGAGGTATTGCGCGCGCCGGCCATATTGGCGATATCGATCGCCGCGTGCACGTTGGCATCCTCCGTCAACGGGTGCGAGTAAAGCCTGTTCAAAGCGAACCGCCGCGCTGCGTTGCTCTCGAAAAGCTCCTCTGCGACGCCTGCTGCCAGACGGCGCGCTTCGTCCTCTCCGTCCTCCCGCAGCAACAGCAACAGCATCTGCAGGAGGCGGTCGCGTGACCATTCGGTACGCAGGAGCGCAATTGCCGCTGAAGCGTCGGCGACGTCAACCTGCACGATGTCCGTCGCGCCTCGGAAGAGCAAATCCACGTGCTCCGGGAGAATTTCATCAGGTGAACCCGGGCCGTCGATCGAATATGCGAATGCGGTCGTTTCGCCCGGAACGACAGCGAATCCGGCCTGCCCCGAGATGGTGGCGATCATGCCTTCACCTCGACCTGAACGCCGATCTTGGCGAGGTCGGCTTCCATCTGCACTACCATTGCGCAGTCGGCCGGATTCTGCGGCCTCTTTCCGGCGAGCAGGGAGACCGCGCTGCGGTGAATCGGGCCGTAGATGTGGACTTCGAGAAAATCGTCGCCGTTAGTCTTGCCGGTCTGCGTCAGAACAATGGGCGCGAGATCTTCCTTCTTCATTCCGGTGCGGAGGTGGTCAGCCAGCTTAGCAATCCCGAGCTTCACCCGGTTCGCCCAAGTGGCGGTGAGACCAGGCGGCGGAGGGGAGCCGGCCGGGAGGCTGGTGCGCCGCGCATATGTGATCGTGTTCTCGATGAACACAGTAGAGCGCTCGGCAATGCTCAGCTCCTTTAGCACCAGGCAGCCGCCGCCGTACGCCAGCGAGCCTCGCCCGTCAATGGACAAAGCGGCGAAACGCACGTGCTGGTGGTAGTGCGGAAAGAACGTCGCGTCGATCCCCGCGCGTTCCCGATCGAAATCATTCGCCTCCGGTGTCCGTCCTTCGGATTCGACTTCCTGATGAAACGTCTGCAGCAGACGCGAGTCGCGGTTGAGGAGCGTATTGATAACGCCCCATGGTTTGCAGATCACCGCCGTGGATGCGCGGAGTTCTGTCTCGAGCAGGTCCGCCACGGCCGCCGTACCGGTCGTCGCGCAGCGGGCACGCGCCTGCTGGTAGTGCGGTTCAGCGCATCCACTTCCGTGAATGCCGCGGCCGCGCGATCGTTCGGAAAGCCTACGTCGTGACCACAGCCAACGCACCGGTCGACGTACGACGGGATCTCAGTCCGGCAGTTTCTGCAGTAAAGGTCGGACATCGGTAAGGTCTATGTTGTGGCGCTAATCGCGGTCCGGTCAAGAAGGACGGTAGCCCGTGAGATCGCGAAGATGAGCATGCAAACAGAGAATCCGCCGATAGTAGCGGCGAATCGGTCGTCGAAATCTGGCGGGGCCGGCGGGTTCATCGTCAACGGCGAAATCCTCATCCGCTCATGGGGGCCCCTTCGAAGCCTGGTGGATCACGTCGGCGGCCTTTTCTCCGATCATGTAGATGGAGCTGACGATGAAGAACCCCGGAATCTTCGGGAAAACCGAGGCGTCGACGATACGCAGCCCCTTGGTGCCGAGGACCTGGAAATCCTTGTCCACGACCGATCCGATGGAGCAGGTGCATGAGGCGTGATGGCCCCAGGCGTTGTACTTGACGAAGTCGGCGATCTCGCCGTCGGTCCTTATGTTCTCTCCGGGGATCTCTTCTTCAGCGATCAGTTTCCTGGCCAGCAGCGGTTTGGTCAGCTTGCGGACGAACTTCACTGCCTCCACGACCGAATTCAGATCCTTACCGCCGGGGTCGCTTCCCTCCTCGAAGTAGGCGAAATCGATCTCGGGCGTGTCGCGCGGGTCGCGCGAGCGCAGCCGCACTGTACCGGCGGAGTTCTCCGTGTGCGCCTTGAGGATGCACCAGGTCAGATAGTTGAGCCCTTCCGGGAAGAGCGCGGAGAAGCCGGGGAAGTAGCCGTGGAAATTGCCGAGGAGGGCGAAGATGAAGAGATCGGGGAGCGGGCGGTCGGCGAACGACTTCCTGATCACCGCCACCACGCCGCCGTTCGTGATGTAGGCGCCGCCGCGTTTGGTCTTCCACGCCTCGTACTGCGGATCGCCGGCGTGGAACTTCGCCCCCTTGAGCATCGGCCATTCGGGGAACTTCATCCGGTTGACGACGCCGACCTCGTAGCGGTCCTGCAGGTTCCTGCCGACGGCAGGATTGTCGTAGCGGCATTCGATGCCGATCTTCTCAAGATGCTCGCGCTCGCCGATGCCGGAGAGCATGAGGAGCTGGGGCGAGTTGTAGACGCCGCCGGCGAGGATGACCTCACGCGAGACGTTCACCGACCGCGGCTCGCCGCCCGGCGCGCTCGGGTTCTTCGACGCGCGATAGAGTCGCGTCCCTTTGAGGTACTCGACGCCTGTAGCGCGGTTGCTCCCGTCGAGGACGACGCGCGCCGCCAGCGCGTCGAGCTCGATGTGGAGCTTGTCGCGGTGTTTGGCCGCGGCCTCGAGCACGCGCTCGCGCGCGCTGGTGCGGGCATGGTCTCTGGTGGCCAGCGGCATGTAGCGGATGCCGGTGGCGTCGTCCTTGACCAGGCGCCAATCGTTTGCGTCGCCGAGGCCGCTGAGGAACTGCCAGCGGAGGCGCTCGAACAGCGGCGCCGGGAGATCCTCTGCGCAGTCGCGGATCATCCGGATCAAGAACTTGGCGAGATCCTCGTCGTCGATGGCGTCTTTCGGAATGGCCTTCTCAGTGCTGAGCCAGCCACGGAAGCCGTGCCGGGTCGGATTGATGCGCGTGAGGTTGTACAGCCAGCGCCAGACGCCGCGATGATGGCAGTTCTCGAGCCGCTGGAAGTACTTGCGCATGTTCTTCGGAGACCACGAGCGGTCGCCGGTGATCTCCGCGATGTGCTCCCAGTCTTTGTTGTGGGGATAGATCGTCACCTGGGCGTTGTGGGCCGTGCAGCCGCCGAGGGTGCCGGCGCGCGGATAGAGGATGCGCGGCCCGTCGGGCATCTGGACGTACTTGCTGTCCTTCTTCTGAAGCTCCGGATCCTTGTAGTGCTGGACGTAGAAGTCCCACTTCATGGCGTCGTTTTCTGAGGCGAAGGGGTGGAAACAGGGGACGTCGTAGTCGTCGGGGATGCGGTTTTCTTTCGGATAGGCCGGATCGCCGCCGGAGAGCTGTTTCGGATCGCCTCCGGCCTCCAGCAGGAGCACAGTGTGTCCGTATTCGGCGAGGCGGGCGGCGACGGTGCCGCCGCCCGCTCCCGATCCGATCACTACGTACTCGTACGTCGCTTCAGGCACGGCGCGAGCTCAGAACGTCTTGAGGAACGCGATGAGCGCGTTCTTGTCGGCGTCGCTCAGCCCCGGCTCTCCTTCGCTCGCCGGCAGGAATTCGGTTCCGAAGTAATGACCGCGGTTGATCACGAAGTCGGTGCACTTGCTGGCGCCGAGCATGTCGGGCACGAGCGGCCGGAACGCCGCGCGCACCTGCTCGTCAGTCGGATTGTCCGGCAGCGAGTTGAATGCCTTGATCATCTTCTTCACCACCGGAAGCGTGCTGTTGAACCCATCCGGCCCGACGTTGAGGTTCGTCAGCAGGTTGACCGGCGTCCCCTTCGGGATCGGCCCGATGCTGATTCCCTCCTTGTTGAATACGTTCGGGAAGAGCAATTCCAGGATGCCTCTGAACGGACCGCCGAGCTTCTGCAGGTCCGGCGGTAGAAATCCGCGCGCGATGTTGACGCGGCTGGTATCGGTCGTCGTGTCGATCCACCCCGGCGCCATCTTCCCCGAGTTGGTCGAGAACATCGCCCCGGGCGGGTTCGACAGACGCCGCTCCGGCCAGAGCATCTGATGGATGGCATCATCGAAGGCCTTCATGCGGTCGTCCACCGAGCCGCTGGCCTCGAAGTGCCCGACGCTGTTGTTCTGCAGGAACGGCGCGGTCGACCAGAGACTGATCAGCGATGCCGGCCGCGTGTAGCCGCGGCCGCCGGCCGGCATCACGTAGGGCTTCGGCTGGTAGGTGTACGGATCGTGGATCGTCACCGTGCCCACCGAGGGGAGGTTCTTGTACGACTCGGACGAGAAGTTGTCCCAGATGTCGTTGCGGATGGCGTTGGTGGCCAGCGGACTGCAGGCGTTCGTCTCCAGCAGCGTCACCGGGACGCGCACTTCCGTCGACAGGAAGTTGTCGTCGAGGAAGTCAGGCTTGTTGACGGCCTCCTTCATGGCGTTCTTGAACTCGTCCGTCTTCGTGTAGGCCCAGTAGTCGTTCCAGCACTTCAGATAGCCCGGCCCGATGCATCCGGGCTTGAAAAACGTCGTGAACACCTTGTCCGGCAGCTTGCTGGAGTGGCAGCGCGCGCACCGCTCGGCGAACACTTCCTTGCCGCGCGGGATCATCGCCGCATCGGTCATATGCGCCGCGCCGCCGGGCGCCTTGGCCAGGAGATCGGGCTTGGCCGTGACCAGGAAGAAGAGTCCGGTGAGCGGCGTCTGGAGCTCGTTCGCGTTCCAATAGGTCGAGGCCGAGCGGCAGTACTTGATCTCGATGGGACTGGTGATCGGGCCGCCGATCAGCGGGATGAAGTGCGTGGTCCAGTCCTCGCTGAACAGGCCTATGTTGAGGTAGACGCGGTTCAGCGCGCCGAGCGCGCCGACCGAGTCGGAGCCGTCCTTGAGCACGTGCGTGGTGTAGGTGGTCTTCGTGGCCGGGTCGTACAACTGCGTCAGCAGCGTGTTCGGTGAGAGCGGCGGCACGTAGTCGTTGAACTGCTTGTTGTCGCCGCTGCCGCTGTCCGCGAGCTTCTCCGCGCCCCATTTCGTGGCGATCTCCATTCGCGCCTTGAGGTTGTAGATGGCGTTCATCGTGCGCGGGTTGTTGATCTCGTCGGAAGAGACCAGCGAGGTGTCGAGGGCGCCGGGACGCGACGTATTGAAGAGCTGCCATACAAAGCTCTTGTGGATGTCCTCGGCCGGGTTTGCGCCGGCCGTGAAGATGCGCGAGATCCAGAAGTACTGCGCGCCGGGGTTGCTGTTCAGGTTCTCCCACTTCGGGCTTTCCGGATTCGCCGGCGGGTTGGAGGGATTGGGGCCGACGTGGCAGAAGCCGCACGACATGCCGACGCGGAACGGCTTCACCAGGTCGGTGCGGTTGTAGTACGTCGGATCGTCGTAGTACGCCTTCGGATCCCACGCCTTCTGTGCTTTCTCGTCGAAATCCGGATTCGGAAAGAGCCGCAGCCCGACGATGCCGGTGCCGTAGCCGTAGTACGAGCCGAGGGCCAGCTTCCCTTTGCCGCGCGCGCCGTAGGCCACGCCCGGATACTTCTGCTCGTTCTCGAACGGATCGGGTTTGCAGGCGGGATCGCTGGTGTCGCGGACGTCGAGGATGAGACCCCAGCGGTCCTCGCGCGGTTGGACGTTTTTCTTGTAGCACGGCTCATTGACCAGGCCGTACCAGCTCCACCGGTTGTCGCGGGTGTACGGGCCGTGGTTCGAGATCACCTTCAGCAGGTCGAGATTCCCGACGCTGGAGGCGTTGAGCTTGTCCCACAGCCGGTCGTTGCCGCCGGTCCAGACGATCCAGTTGTTCCTGCCGATGGCCACGAGTTTGACCGCGTCGGCGGGTTTGACACCGTGGATGTACGGCTCGACCGCGGCGCGGACCGCTTCCGGATCCTTGGTGAAGCCGTAATCCATGTCCGCGTAGTAGTCCTCGTCCGCGCCCGGCATGCTCTTGGCGTCGCGGCCGGCCTTCATGGCCTCGTCCTTCTGCGTGTTCGGCAGCGGCGGCAACTGCGCGCGGATATGGGCCCAGATCACCAGGCCGAGGAAGACGATGATGACGACAACGACGAGCCAGAGCCATGTTTTCTTCATGGGGGCACCTCCTTCGACCGTTTTGGGATGGATTTCATTATAGGACACGTTGGGCCGGAATCCACGTGAACGTGATAAACCCGGCATGGCTGTCCGGGGTGCTGCGCTCGCGGAATCAGGGTCGGGGTTCAGGCTGTGCGTGCGGCGCGTGCCCGATAGCGGGCTCGGGTCACTTTCTCGATCCTGCCGTCACGTGACATGCGCGACATGAGCACGCGGATGTTCCCCAGATCGGAGAAGGAGCGGATGTCGAGGATGTCGGCAATGTCGCTCGGTGCCAGCGGACGGTCCTTGTTCCGCTGCAGGACGGCGATGATCTGTTCCGCCATCGTTCCCGCGATCGGGGGAAGGCGCTGCTCTTCCACGGTCGCGCCGAGCTCGTTGACGCAGGCCTCGATCTGTTGCTGCAGCACGGCGCGCTCCGCATCGAGAGCCACCGCGCGCTGGCGGAGCTCCTGGAGCCTCTGCGAGACCTCGAGAATGCGATCGACGGAGTGACTCATGACGCCAATCATAGCACGGATGCCAGTTTTCATGTCATCGATGCCGCGATCAATGTCGCCTGTGCCATGAATCAATGCACATGTGACTGGAACGATTGTATCGCTGCCATGATCAGAAGCATCGCTGTCGCTAAAAAACTCATACGCGCAATGAAGCAAGGCACACGTGACTATTTATATGGCACAAGTGCCTCTGATTTAGTCACGCGTGCAATGAATCATGTCGCGCGTGCAATTAGATCAGGCGCGTGCGATGCCTGTGCGTCCGTCCGCGACCTCCGGCGTGACAGGCCGGGGTCGAACCGATGGCGTGGTCAAATGATCTGCGGAAAAGCACCGCGGATCGAGCCGGCGTGAAAGCGAATGTCGCAGCCAAGGCCGCAGCCGTGTCGTGAAAGAGATCGAGATCCTGCGAAATCCGTGGCCCGTGGAGGACCGTATTCAGTGCGGCGCCACCGGCGATATAGCTCTCGCCCGACGCAATCCGCTGCCCCGCTATGAGGCGGCAGACTTCTCGTTGAATGTTCGTGAGAGCCATTCCTCGATCTTCCCCGCGCGCTGAAACGCTTTCCTGTCGCCCCGTGCGCGAATCCACCGCAGTACGCGCAGGATCTCGTCAGGTGTGGATGGATAGTAATCCGGACGGATAAACCAAAGGCATCGTTCCCGGTAGTCATCGACGAAGGAACGTACCTCCGCATCGAGCGCCGGATCGGGTGTCATCGCGCTTCGCAAGGTAACACGGTCTTTCGGTTTCTGTTTTCGGGAGCAGCCGACGCGGTGCTCATCGCGCGCTTTTGCGAGTCTGCAATTTTCCAAGCGATCCTCCGAGAACACGGAAACCGCCGAAGTGGCGCCTGATGAATCGCTTAGATTGGCGGGGCCGACGGGACTCGTATTCGTACAACCTTCGACGGCTCAGTAAGTTGTTGGAAACACGATACGCCAAAACTCCTGGAATCCCAACTTTGGGCTGGTGAGGGTACGTATTGAGGACGTGGAACTGGTTATCAGCCGCAGGACAGACGTGCGGCCATGTCTTCCAAGTCATGCTCACTGGGCAAGGCAGAGGAGAGTACGAGCGGTACGCCAGCAACGGTCTCCATGACCTCTAAGGCGGTCGTGGACGAAAGATGTCTGGCGCCAGAAACTCTCGACCTGACCGACCTGTGCACGTTCTGTATACGAACGAGTACCTGATGACGGACGGTGACTTCAACTGAACGGTCGCCTCCGCGCGCCCATCGTGTTGAGGGCGTCCGTACCGATACGCCCGGTTACATAGATGCCCGGCTTGATGCTCGCGTCGGCCGTGAGCAACGCGAGCACGCCGGGTCACGGCGCGGTAAAATGGATCGATCTCAGAAACGCAGGCAACTCGACAGCCGAAGCAGTGGGAGCGGCTAATGGAGATAGCTACTCCGCAGCATCCCCTCGCCCCATTCGCGACTGCGTGCTTGCATTAAGCGCGCTTGTGAGACGTTGTTTTGTGGAACATTAGCGCCGAACCAGGAACATTGCTCGTTTGGTCGCGGGTCTGCGCGAAATTTCGTTCCGTGAAAAATTCTGAACCTTGCGAGTCACTTTGCGACTTTCCAAGCAACAACGCCGCGAAGTCGCGGCGCGCGAGAACTTTAGTTTGGCGGAGCCAACACAATTCGAACCCGCGACCTCCGGCGTTCTCCACTTCGCCATCTATTCTTGCAGTGTCAAAGGCGAAGCCACGAGCTATATGTCTTTCGGCTGGCGCTAGATCATTCTCTCGACAAGTCTCTTAGATGTCCGAATCCTCTACGGACAACCGATAGAGAGCAAAGTCATGGAGCGCGGTCGTAATCGCCGCCGGCTGCGTCACCTGAATCGGAACGAGAGGCGGCGGCGCGGGATCGCAGGGAAGAAGGATCTCATCGCCTGCCTCACCGTGAAGCCAGACGCAGTACAAATACACGGCGGGTACTCGCAGCATACGCAGTTCGTAGTCGCGGGCGATGACCTGCGGTAACGTCTCGGCTACGGTGATGGCATCGATGACCGATCGTGAAAAAGATCCCAGACCGAACCCTCCGTACTCGAAGACTTCCTCACCGAGCGGGCCGCTCTCGACATAGACCTCGGCCAGGCCGAAGGGCTCGCGGTCCCGCAGAACGATGAATTGCCACGACGTTATGCGGTCCATTCCGAGCAACTCGCCTGCCACGAAGTCCTCGAGAGGTGTCGTATAAAGCCGGTGGGGCGGCGCGATCTCGATCGAGTCGCTGGCGTTGGCGACGTCCAATTCTTCCTCGAGCAGAGGAGTGAGTCCTTCCCGCAGCTGCTCGAACACGGCTTCCGGAGCGACAGGTACGATCAACATTGAGGCACTCCTGGTGGTGTGTACACACAGTGCGGCACGTCTTTGTGCGACTTGGTCTCGTACGTAGTATTCCAGGCATAAATGCCACGGTATGCCTTCACGAAGCGGTCGAAGGTCGGGAACTGGATGCCCTCCGAGGGGTCGGCGATGAGGAGGTGCAGCCCGTTGGTGCTGTAACCAAAGATGACGACGAAATGCCCGGCCTTGTTTGAATCTTCGCCGCGCACGCACAGCGGCCGCTTCGCCTTGATGGCACGATAAACTTCCGGGAACGAATAGCTCCTCATGACCGGGCTGTCCCAGAGATTGTCGGTCACACAAAGGGCGTCGGCGAGCGATCCCGCACAGTTGCAATCCGGAGGTTTTACACCGTTCGGCTGGCACGTTACGCCCAGCACGCCGGAAGCCACGACGTGCTGAGGAAACGTGACGTTCCCGTATGAGTAGGCGATGCCCGATGCCACAGCGGCCCAGCACCAGAACGGCGTGTCCTGGTGCGGGACGGTGACCGACAGATGTTCCGGCGGGAGAACCTTTCGTCCTCGATTCGCCGTGGAGTAACGGATCGGCAAGGCCGTCAGGTCTCGCAGGATGAGATCGGGAAGCATCATAGTCATCTACCTCGCCTCGGATGATTTGCCGTTAGCGGACGGACGCGCACTATCCGCCGTTGGGGTTGAACGGTCCGCAATACCCTGTGTCACTGCCGGTGCCGCCGCCGGAAATCGGCGCTGGGAATGTGCCCTTGGGAACAAGAGGGCTCGGCACCGGACCGATTCCGGAAACGCTTGAGACGTCGTTCAGGAACTCGAAATGATCGGCCTTCTTGGGCTGCGAGGAGAGCCGGAGCAGCGCGCGATGAATGTCGTCCGCGTCGTTGTTGCCGATCCAGAGTTTGATCTTGTCTACATTGGGACGCGCGGATTTGAAGGAGTAGGTCTCGGACAGGCCTCCCTCGATCGGCTCGAGAACGATCTGGATCGTGAATTCAGTGGTGTATCGAAAAGGGTAGATTCGATACACCATCTCCTGAGCGAAGTAGCCCCGTAACGAAGGATTTCCTTGTTCATCACGGAACTCCCACGGAAAATCCGTCATCCGTTCCGCCGAGACTGTTCCAGCGCCGAGATACATGTGCGCTCCGACGAAGCGAGGGTCGTGCGACATGTCGCCGATTGGAACGAAGCGGCGGTCCCATTTGTTTTTCGCGTCGGGCCAATAGTCATCCTTGCGAACGACCAGATCGTAGGACGGCAATACATTTGGCCATCCGACTGGGTCGTCCAAGAGTGTGATGTAGTGACCGTCGAGTATTCGGTAGTAGAAATCCTGGTTCGTCGTATTGACATACTGGAACGGAGCACCGTCGTCGGTAGACACGGTCACTTCCCGTTTGTCGAACGCGATGAAGGGGACGTGCTTGTACTCCGGCGAGGTACGCGGCATCATCACGGATGGATCGGGCATGGTTCCATTGGTGTTACTCAGATTGAGGAACGCGCACAACCCTGTAAATACGATCTCGACCTCTCCGACTTTCTCAACCTCTTCGACGTCGACGTCTTCTACTTCTTCAAGTTTCTTAACCCGTCTGACTTTCGCTGGCATCTTTTCCTCCTAGTACAGTATATTTTTGCGATGATTCACAGAGTTCCAAGCACGACGAATCCGGCCCAAGTCTCCGGCCGCCGGTCGTTCGGCTCTTTGCTAGCAAGCATGGCAAGTTGTGCATCACGAAGTGCTTCGGTGGCCGTGGCCCCTCTCTCGAGTTGCCGATGGAAGCTCAGCAGAAGCCGGGACGAGGCTTGGTCATCGATGTCCCAGAGAGTCGCGACGACGCCATGCGCACCGGCGCGCAGAAACGCGGCTGCGAGACTATCGACGCCTTCGGTTTGTTTCAGTGGACCTCGCCCGCTGCTGCAGCCGGCCACAACAACCAGCGGACGACTAGGAAGGCGTGCCGCAGCTACCTTCCCCGCTCGCAGCAGGAGCGGGGGGCGGTTACTCGAAGACTCGAAGACCAGTGACGACGCGGAAGGCTCATGCTCCTCAAGGAGAGCATGACCGGAGAAGTGAACTAGGGTGGCTCGGCCGCTTCGAACCAGGAACTCCTCCGGACTCACGTCCGCGCCTACGAGCACGTGCTCCACGCCGTAAACCGCGGCCACTTCCTTCGCTTCGAGCTCCGCGTTCGGGAGAAACTCCATGCCGGCAGGGTTTGGTTGCGCGACGACAAGGACGTTGCCGCCACCAGTCACGGGCCGCGCGTTGCGAACGAACACCGAGGCGCTGGGTGAAAACGCAAGCGGTAACTCTTCAATGAGATAGCGGCGATCGGGACCGACGAGCGCCGCAAAAGGCATGATTTGCAGATCGCCGTCGCCGATGATGACGACGTTTCGCGAGTCCCGAAGGTACATCGATGCCGGAGCGATGAGCTCGTCGTAAAGAGAGCGGCCGAGCCGCTTGGTCGCCGCGAGATCGTCCGTCGCGATCGCCGCGAGGTGACTGCGAATCAGCCCTTCGATCTGGGCACGCGGGGTCTCTCTGCGGATGAACGCCGTCTGTCCGTTGCGGATCACCCACATGGCCACGCCGCGGTCCAGAAGCATGTATTCGATGACCGCCGTCGAGCCTTCGACCGCGGCGGCGAGCGCCGTGGCGTCGAGCGGTTCCGCCGTGCCGATCGGTCCATTGGCCGCGACGGCGTGCAGTAGCTCGCGGGCACGTTTCCGCTCGGCAATCGTGAGAGCGTCATCGAACCTCGCCTGATCGATCAGCAATTCGACAAGCCGGTCGAACAGGCGGTCGGCGCGTTCAAAGTAGGCCTCACGCAATCGCGGCTCGGTGAGACCTTCTCGCTGGTGCTCCATCTCCGCGATTCCGGCGCGGAAATCTGCCTCCGCCGCTGTTCGATCACCGAGTGCAACCTGTGCTTCGCCGCGCACCAGATACGCCGTGGCGTTGTGAACGTGCCAACCGTACTCGCTCCAGATGCGGATTGCGTTCGTGAGCGACACCGTCGCAGCCGCAGGATTCCCCTGGGCGTCGATCGTGCCGGCGATGAACTCAAGATTCGACTCCGTCCGGTCGCGCAGACCTTTCGTCGCAATCCCACGCAGGTGCGCACGCGCGGCGCGCACGTACTTCGCCGCTTCGTGAAACTGTCCGAGATCTCGGAGCGCTAGGGCGTTCGCAGCATCAGATTCGGCAAGCAGCAGCGGATCGTTACCGGCGAGCGATCGCTGCGCATCGATGAACGCCACTGCAAGGTGCGGGCGTTTGGCACGTAGCGACGCATACGCACTCGATGAGAATGCGGCATAGAGCCGATCCGGTGCTGCAGCGACTCCGTCGAGTAGCCGCAACGCCTGCGCGCGTTTGCGATCTGCTTCCGCCGGATCGCCAACACGATCGACGACCTCCGCAATGAGCGCTGCCAGAATTGCCTCCAACTCGGGGTCGGAGCCATGCCGTGCGGCGGCGAGCCCGCGATTGTATGCATTGAGACTCGCGTCCGCATCCCTCCGACTCCACACGAGCCCTCGAATCCACGCTTCTTCTGCGGCGACGATCGGATAGCGATCGCCTCCGCCTTGCAACGTAGCCACGACACGATCCAGCTGAATCAGCGCGGCGTCAGTCCTTCCGCCGTAGAAATCGGTCGAGGCGACGGCGACATCCGCGCTCAAGGCAAGTGGCGACGCGCTCGCGTGCAGCAAGTCCGCCGCTTTCGCGTAGATATCGCCCGCGATGTCGGTTTGCCGGGCACGAAGATGTTCCGATGCAATTCCAAACAGCCGGATCCCTTCGCGCAGTCGCGGGTCGTCGTCGCGTGCCGCATGCTCGATGATGTCGAGGATGTAGCGATCGCCGATCGAGGCGCGCACCCGGCCAATGGCGAGAGCGAGATCGTAATCAACCTTGCGACCTTCGCGAATCCACTGCGGCAGAAGTTCCCGCAGCACCCATGCGCGTGCCTGCTGCGAGTGGCGGTCGACGATCGCGCGCAGCGCGCCTGCGTCGACACCTCGCGTGAGACGCACCTTGTCCTCGTCCCATGAAATCCACGAGTGCTCGATCCGCACTTTCCGTGTCCGGACTTCATCTGACCACTCTCCAGCTGGATCCCGTCGGAGATATTCGTTCCACGCAGCGATGGCCGAGGGTCGCACGCAGATCGATTCGAGTGCCAGAGCCCAGTTGAATCGCGCCGTGGCGAGGTCAGGATCGTGTTCCAAAGCACGCGCGCTCGTCTCCGCGGCTTCGGCCGTCTGGTTCATCGCAAGTTGAGCCGCAGCAAGATCGCTGAGGAACGCTGCGTTTGTTCGGTCCAGACTGACGGCTTCCGAGAGTAACTTCTGAGCATCTGCTACGTGGCCTATTGCGAGCTCGCCTAGTGCCAGGCGGTGGAGATTGAAGGCCGTCCGATCGCTCTTGACGCGTTTCTGCAGCTCGACGAGTGCTTCCAGTTTCAGACCGCCGCCTCCGGAACGCTTCGGGGCTTCGAACGGCGCGTACTCGAATCCCGTCAAACGCCCCTCGATCGCCCGACGTTCACCCTGCAGCGAGCGAAGCGGGTCCATCCTGCGGTGATACAGTGCGATCCCGGCCGCGGTGACAACGATGAGCGACGCGGCCACGAGGGAGCGAGCGAACTGCTTCGGCGATGGGGTGACCACGCCCTCGTCCTCACGCTGAAACTGCGCGCCCATTCGGATGATGGATCGGCAATCTAGACAGTTGCGCACGTGAGCGATCATGTTGCTCAGCTCTTCGCCCGAGACATTGCCCTCGACGAACGCGGCGAGGGCGCCCGGCTCGGGATGGTTCGCGGCCTGCTGCGTCATCGCCTGAGCTCCTCGACGTCTGCAACAGCCTTCTCGCTTGTAGACGGACGAGATTCACCGCCGGACAGCGCGAATTGAAATATGCTGCCGTTCTCGCCGATCATCGCGAGGATCTCAGCGGTAGCCAATCCTCGCCGCTCGAGTTCTCGCCGGAGGGCGTCGAGCTGCCGACGTACCCGCCGGTGGATCTGTTTCTCGTGAACTTGAAGGGTTCGGGCGATCTGTGCCATGCTCATGTCGCATTCGAACCGAAGATGCAGCAGGAGGCGCTCATCGTCCGGCAATGCATCAATGGCGGGACGCATGATTCCAGACACAGCTCGCGAGAGACGGTGCTGCTCGCCGCGCAACGCCATCTCTGCTGCGTCCTCGCTGGCGGTCAGAGAACAAGGGGGCGCATCGCTGAGCTCCACGATTCGGCGGCGCGGCTGTCGCGGCGGTAGTCTTGCGGCAAGCGTCAGAAGTTCGGAACGAGTCAGTTCCGGCTTTTCGCGAAGCATGACCGCTAGCGCATCCTCCAACGAATGGCCATCGCGATGGAGCAGTCTCTCGAGCCACACCGCCGTCGCACCCAGGCGTTGCGCTTCATTTGACGTGTGCCACTTCCCCCAGGAATGAATCCGATAATCGAGAAAGAATCGTTGGATCACCGCAGTGAGGAATGTCCCGAAGCTGCTGCGGCCCTCGAATTTTCGGATGACGGAGTAGTCATTCTCGATCATCCTGAGCATGACGACTGAGGCGAAATCCTCGTGTTCCTGGGAGTCGAGGTGATTCTTCCGGCAAATGAACCGGATCACCCGCTCAATGAGAGGCAGGTTTTTCGTGAAGAATTCGCGGACGTCGACGACCACGCAATGCGCCTCTTTGCAGTAGGACCGATCCTGATTCAGGAGTACCTCGGCGAAGAAAAACCACACCCACCATATCGGGTTGCACCTGAGTGGTGAAGCTCTTCACGTGTTCCTTAAGCTGTTCGTTCCCTGCGCGCAACCCGCAACGGGTCGGGCGAACCCGTGGGATCACGGTTCCGGCGCCTTCCGCGGAGCAAAGGCCACTTGACCCAACAGGCCCATCGCTCGCCACGTCCTCTCGAACCGGTGTCGAGTCGGAGTGGGACGACCGGCGGGCACCCATGCGAGATCTTGTGAACTCCAATTTTCTTTTTCGGGCCACTGAAAACACGAAAGCCGCCAAATGGCGGCTGGAGCGTCTCAAAATTTGGCGGGGCCGACGGGACTCGAACCCGCGACCTCCGGCGTGACAGGCCGGCGTTCTAACCGACTGAACTACGACCCCGCGATTAGGAACCTCGCTAACCTGACCTCAGGTAGCGGCATTCCCGGGAGGCGCGCATCCTATGGGCGGGGTGGCGGGGTGTCAAGGTTCGCGGAAACTAGGCGAGGGCGAAGTCGACGCGGAGGGTGAAGAGCGCGATCAGCCAGCCGAGGAGGATGACGAACGTTGCGGTCAGGGCGCGGTCGCGGGTGGGGGTTCGGCAGATCGTCGCAAGCCAGAAGAACATCGGGAAGTCGGCCAGGGCGTAGCGGGAGATCGATTGCAGGGAGCCGGAGCTGAGGGGGATGGCGACGGAGAGCAGCGTGTAGATCGCGTACGACCACTGGCGGCGGAGGAGGAACCAGCAACCTGAGGCAAACATCAGGATGGCGGCGGCGATGTTCAGGGCGATGAAGTTCCACGGTTTGCTGATGACGAGACCAGGGGAGGGAATCGATGCGCTCAGGGTAGTGCCGCGACCCCAGAGGGTTTGCGCGTGGACGAAGGCGAGAGGATCTCCGGTGCGCGTGTATAGATAGATGATGAAAGCGGCTGTGCCGAGTGGCAGCAGCAGAATCCAGAGGAGTTGCTTCGATGGACGTTCGTTGCGCTGGAAGGGGAGGAGGAGAAGCGCGGGAAGCAGGCAGATCCCGATGACCCTCGTTGCGGCGCTCAGGCCGCCGAGGAGGCCGGCAGACCACCATCGGCTTCGTGCGGCGGCGAGAAACGTTCCGGCGGAGAGGAGCAGGAAGAGCGACTCCGTCATCGGGAGGGAAAAGAAATAGCTGGTGGGGAAGAGCGTGATGTACCAGACCGCGCGCTCGACCTCGTCGTCCGAGGCGCCGAGTGATCGGCCGGCACCGGCTACGGCGAAGAGCGCGGCCAGGAGGGCGGCATTCGAGGTGAGCACCGCCACGATCGAAAAGGATTCGCCGCCTCCTCCTCCGAGGCCGCGGACCAGCAGCGGATAGACCGGAAAGAACGCCCAGGTGTTCTTCGGCTTGCCGTCGAGCGCGCGCGGCTCGTATCCGCTGATGGCGATCTGACGGTAGAACCAGGCGTCGCCGACCATTGCCAGGCGCAGGAGCTCGGGCTGGAGGCGTTTTGCGGAGAGCGAGACCTCCGTCTGCCAGATGGTGTTGTTGTACTCCCTGGCGAGGAACGCCAGTTGGGAGCCTATGACCAGAAGAAGGATCACTGCCGCCCGGCTGACGGCGAACGCACCGAGAACGTTGTAGACGGTCCGACGCGGCATGCCGCCGATTGTCTCACTGCCGGCACGGCCGGCTGCGCTGGTTGCCCAAGGCTCGGCCACCATCTTCGCTCTGTCGTTCTGCCGCGCAGACTCCTACCGTTCGCGGTCTTGCGGGCCGTCCCCGCCCGGAGGCGGCACGAACAGGCTGATGCGGGCGGCGCCCGATTCTCCCGGGAAGACTTCGACGCGAAAACGGCCCGTCACGTCGTCGAAGGCCACCCTTCCGAGACTGCCCTCGTCCGCGCTTGCGCTCGGAGCCGCCGCCGCCCACCCTTGCACGGCGATCGATTTCTCGCCCGGCGCGAATGCGAATGCGGCTTGGAGCACACCGTCGTCGGACAGCTCGGTCACGCGCTTCTTTCCGAGGGGAACGAACTTGCCGAGGTCTCCGAGGAAGGCGATTCCCGATGGGCCGACCGGTACGATCACGACGTACGCCGGATCGCCATGGATCACCTGCGTCCACGGGACCTCTCCCGAGGTTTGGTGCCCTTTTCCGGAGAACCAGTTGTAGATGTAGACGTCGCCGCCGAGTCCAAGCAATTGCGGGGTGAACGTGGCGGTGCGGTCGTCCGTGCGCGGGTGTGCGAAGAGGTAGAGCGCGCGCATCGGGCCGTGATCGGTATAGGTGAAGGAGACCAGCGGCTCGCCGGCGTTGTGGGCATCGTTGAGGATGCTCTCGTCCGACGGCACGGCGGGGACGTCGGGCTTCACGATGACGCCGTCGGGCCGTACGGCGTAGAGAAGATTCGCGCCGTTGACTTCGCCCATGCGGTCGCCGACGCCGACGATGCCCGCGGAAAGCGTGGCGATCAGCAGGTGGACCTTCTCATCGCTGCCGAAGACGTCGCTGAAGGGATAGACGCCGAGTGCCGAGGCCAGCCGCGAGCTGTAGAAGAACTGATCCCACTTGTCGCGGGTGAAGTGGTCCTCGCTCACGCGGATGGTAGTGAGGTTGTCGTACTTCGAGCTTTGCAGGAAGTGCCGGGGGGTGGCCATGCAGTACTGCATGGAGAGGCCGAACTGGTTGCCGAGGAGCGCCATGTTGTCCATGAACGCGTTCTGGTCGTCGATGGCGTAGTTGGCGGTGGCAAACTCGTCCAGCCAGTCCTGCTCGTACCCGAACACACCGTTGTTTCGCAGGTAGGTGCCGACGTTCGTCCAGTAGGCGGGATCGGTGATGACGTTGTTCGACATCCGATACTGCTGTCGGTAGGGACTCTTGGCGTCGATCCAGCGGGCGTGGGTGATGAGCGGTAATCCGAGGTCTTTCTGAAAGGCGCCCAGGCCGTTCGGAAAGATGTCGGGATGCGCTTCATAGCGCTTGATTCCCTCCGGCAGCCAGGGGGGGTAGTGATTCCAATCGCCCCGCTCGCCCTTCGGATACCACCAACTGTCGATCTGCATGTAGCCGAGGGCAACGCCGGCCTTCGCGAACTGATCCTTCATGGCCAGAAGTGTGCCGGTGTAGCCGAGCGATGCCTCGAAGTCGTAGTAGTAGCCGGCGCCGTTGTCCGTCCAGTAGCCGAGGGATTTGAGCGTGGGATCGGCGTCGTTCGCCGGCCGGGTCTTGCCGTTCAGATCGGTCAGGGCGTGGCCCCAGTCGTCGAAGGCGCGATTGATCCCGTTGGCAACGACCAGGAGGGTTCGGTGAGCGAGTCCGCGCGGGATCGTGGCGATGCGCGCGTTGATGCGGCTCTCGAATTCGCCCGCGGGGGTGAGGTGGAGACTGGCGACCATGAAGTCGGAGGCGGGGGAGAGGATGAAGGAGTGGCCGGCGTCGTCGAAGTTGACCCACGGTCCATCGGGACCGGAGAGGTCGAAGTGATACGTGGCCCACTTGCCGAGGAACGACAACTGAAACGGTACGGAGGGAGATACGCTCAGCTTCGGGAACCCCCCTACATTCGGAGATTCCTCGGCATGCCGATCGGTGAAGAGAACGGCGGCGCGCGCCGGATAACTGCGAATCGAGCCTTCGCGGGCGTTGCCGAACGTGAAGGAGATCTCGTGAAAGTCGCCGATGCCGTCGTGGCCCGCCGAGGTTTTCAGGTCGGAGGCGCGGGTAGGGAGCGATCCGCTGAACGTCCAGCTCGGATCGGCCGTGCTGATTGTGTAGTTGCCGTTCGGTTCAACGATGACCGTGATGCCCGTTGCCGGCTCGTGAACGGTCTCCGCCTGCAGCAGCGAAAGCGGTGAAACGGCGAGAAAGAGCACCGCCATGGCGAGCGCGCGAGGTGCTCGCGGCACAGACGGATACAGTAACGCCACGAGCCCGACGAGTTTTCCGGCCATTGGTGGATATTGGACGGCCGGGATTGTAGCGCATCGATTCCATTATCGTCTACCTGGCGGACGGGCGATCAGGCCGGGAATGCCGAACGCGTAGATCGTCTTGGAGAGATCCCCGACATACGCGCGGCCGTTGGCAATGGCCACGCCGCCGTATCCGAGACCCGTCATCTGGAAGGACCAGAGGAGATCTCCGGTCGACGCATCGAACGCCACGACCAACTGCCCTCCGACCGCGAAGACGACGCCGTTGGCGATGGAGACCGGCGCGAGGACGGGACCGTCGAAGGTGCGGCGCCACAGAATGGCGCCGTCGCTCGGCCTGACGGCGCAGACGGATCCGAGCCGCGACGGATCCTCGCCATCGGGCGGGGCTCCGCCGCCGATGTAGAGCGTGGCGCCGTCGAACGCGGCGGTGGAGAGAGTGCCTTCGCCCATCTGCGGAATATCGCCGCCGACGGCGATCGGTGCCACCCAGATCGGCCCCGCCGCCAGGTCATTCCGGTCGAAGGCGTAGTAGCCGCCGTCTTTCTGCCCGGCGCCGACGAGCTCCCGTCCGGCGGCGTCGGTAAAGAGGGTGGGGGAGGAGCCCCAATCAGCGTCCGTCATATCGGGATTCGCCGGAAGCTGCCAACTGTCTTCGATGATCATGGTGCCGAGGTCGATGCGGACGATGGAGTAGGAGTTCCCCACGCCGAACGTCTCCGCCGATCCTGTCGTGACGAAGATCTTGTTGTGATCGACGTCGACGGCCGCCGACGTCCACACCCCGCCGCCCGTCTTATCCTCGGGGACGAAGTACGTCGTGTTGGAGACCTCTCCGGTGGCGGGATCGATCGCCGCCAGTGCGCCCCGAGGAAAGGGATTGTCGCAGTTGCTGGCGATGCCCTGAAGGAGCTTGCCGCCGGCGAGCGACGGCGAAGACCAGCCGTAGTAGCCTCCGGCCGGCGTGTTGTCGCCGAGCGACCGGCGCCAGATCGTGGTCAGCGTGTCGGCGTCGAGCGCGTAGAAGCCGTCATCCCCGCCGGCGAGGTAGATGCGGTTTCCATCGATCAGAGGTGACGAGGTGATGCCGGCCAGGGGAGGGTTGCAGCTCGCGTTGCTGGTCTGGCCGAGATCGGCGGAGGCGATGACGTCTCCCGTGTTCGCATCGAGTGCCCATTCGATTCCGGACCAATCGCCGACATAGACCTTCCCGCGCGCGACCGAAGGAGCCGAGGCGATCGCCCCCTTCAGTTTTTGCGACCAAAGGAGAACGATCCTGGGTACCGAATCGGTCGAAAGGATGCTCTCGCCGGCGGCGTTGCCGGTCATCGCGAGCGTGCCGCAATACTTCGTCCATTCGTTGACCGGCGTCGTGGCTGCGCGGCGTCTCACGCCGGTTGCGGGCGCGGCGAATGACGGCAACGCGATCAGGAGCGCGATGGCGATGCTTCGACGATGAATGTTAGCGGGTGACATCTACGATTTCCTCTACAGTTCCTCAGGGCAAAGCTCCGCCGCAGTACCCGGTTTGTGATTCGCGGCTCGACGCGGAATGCGTCAATCGGTTGGAGCGCCGTCCTCCATTTGACTCACGTCAGCAGCAGGTCCTGTGCCTTGCGACGATCGATTCGCCGGCACTGGCGTAACGGACGTGCGAATGTGTTCTCCGTTTACGTGTTTCGCGCTCGCGGAGTACGGTGTCACTGTGGCGTCACACGGTCAGCTCACGCTATGTCAGCCGCGTGCATACTGAAATCTGCACAATCGGCAACTGTGCACTTGCGGATTGCTGTTGGAATTAGTGGAACACGGATAAGAGCGGGGGACGATCATCCGCAGATTGCGCAGATGAACGCAGATGGGGGACGGTTTTGTCTGGGTCACATAACTATTACGAACAGCGGAAGCCGTCACGAATGCAATGTGAAGCCTCAACTTGCAAATTGCACGTACGGTACCTATCATGCTGATTCTTCAAGACCTGCATGCTTGTCGAACGTGCCATCGCGCCTGTACTCAAAGAACTTTTCTCGAGTTATCCGGTCGTCACTCTCACTGGACCGCGGCAGTCCGGGAAGACCACGCTCTGCCGCACGCTCTTTCCTGAGCTTCCGTATTTCAATCTCGAGCGGCCCGACCTCCGTGAAGCGACGGCGGTCGATCCTCGCGGTTTCCTTGCCAGGGCGGGCGATGGGGCGATCATCGACGAAGTCCAGCGTGTTCCCGAACTGTTCTCCTGGCTGCAGGCTCATGTCGATGAGCGCCGTCGGAACGGGATGTTCGTTCTGACCGGCAGCGAACAGTTCCTGGTCTCCGAAGGGATCTCCCAATCACTCGCCGGACGCACGGCGATCCTGCACCTGATCCCCTTTTCCATCGAAGAGGCGAGCGCGATTCATCCCGGTATGGATACCAATGAAATGCTCTTCACCGGTTTCTATCCTCGGATCTACGACCAGAGCCTGCATCCCACGCAGGCCCTCGGCGATTATTTCGAAACGTATGTCGAGCGAGATGTCCGGATGCTCGGCGGCGTGCGGGATCTCTCCACGTTTCAACGATTCGTTCGCCTCTGCGCGGGACGGGTCGGACAGCTTCTCAATCTGCAAAGCCTCGGCAATGATGCCGGCGTGTCGCACACGACTGCCCGGGAGTGGATCAGCGTCCTGGAGGCCAGCTATGTCGCGTTCCTGCTGCCGCCACTGCATGCGAACGTGTCGAAGAGACTCATCAAAACGCCGAAACTGTACTTCCACGACGTCGGGTTGGCCGCCTATCTTCTCGGGATCGAGAATGCTTCGCAGATCGAGACGCACCCACTTCGCGGTGCCCTCTTCGAGAACATGGTGATCGCCGAGGTCCTGAAATACAGGTACAACTCCGGGAGACGAAGTAACCTCAACTTCTATCGCGACAGCAGCGGTCTCGAGATCGACCTGGTCTATCCGCTTGCGAATCGGTATCTGGCTATCGAGATCAAAGCGGGACAAACCGTGACGACCAGTCAAATCGTCGCGATCGAGAAGTTCCATCGTCTCTTCCCGCATCAGAACGAAACCTCGATTCTCGTCTACGGCGGGGAAGAGGAGCTCGCAAGAGGAACGACGCAGGCGATTCCTGTGCGGGCGCTCGCGGTGCGGCTCGGGCAACTCGAGAATGAGAACCGGGCGTAGTCCGGACGATGCAGGCTCACCATGATCACGGGCCGCCGTTTTACTGGATGGGGAACGTGGGTCGGACTCTCCAGTCCGACCTACGTTTTACGCGGTGTCAGTATGGACGGGAAGTGTGGTGGCATCGGCCAGCCGCGGTGCTTTCGTATCCTTCTCCGACAGTACCGGCTCCGCGATCGGCCACTTGATCCCGATCTCCGGATCGTTCCAGAGTATGGCGCGGTCCGACGTCGGGTCGTAGAGCGTCGTGCACTTGTAGACCAGGTCCGAGCCCTCTTCCATGGCGCAGAAGCCGTGGGCGAAGCCGGGGGGGACCCAGAGTATCCGTTTGTTGGCGTCGCTCAGCTCGATGCCGAACCATTGGCTGAACGTCGGGGAACCGCGGCGGATGTCGACGGCGACGTCGAAGATGGCGCCGCGGGTGCAGCGGACCAGTTTTCCCTGCGCGTTCGGCTCCTGGTAGTGGAGGCCGCGGAGGACGCCCTTGGCGGAGCGGGAGTGATTGTCCTGGACGAAGGGGGCGCTGATGCCGGCGGCCTGGAACGTATCCAGGCGGTAGGTTTCCATGAAGAATCCGCGGTCATCGCCGCGGACCGCGGGCTCGATCAGGAGGACGCCGGGGAGGGTGGTTGGTCGAATGTTCAAGGCGGGCGGATGATACGACAGCTCGTTTGCTGTATTGTTTCACCATGCGCGCGCATTTCGCCTTCACTTCGAACGCCGTTGCCAGCCCGGCAGCTGATGTTTTGCGGGTGGTCGTGGTCAGCAGCGCGCCGCTGGTGCGCTCGGGTCTCCGCACGATTCTCGGCGCATTCGATGACCTCGATGTCACGGAGGCCGATCCGACACGGCTGCGCGTTTTGAACGCCGACGTGATGATCTGCGACGGCACCGTGCCTGATGTGGATGTCCCCGCGCTCGTGCTGGTCTGCGACGGTGCCGGCGCCTCCGATGCGCTGGCCTCGGGGGCGCGCGGCGTGCTGGCGCGCACGGCCGCACCGCGGCGGATGCACGCGGCGCTGCATGCGGTGGCCGAGGCGGAGATCGTGATCGACGATATCTTCGCCGACGAGCTGCTGCGGCATCCGCGCGCCGAGGTGCAGATGATCGAGCCGCTCACGGCGCGTGAGCGGGAAGTGCTCCGCCTTCTCGCTTCCGGCCTGACGAACAAGGAGATCGCGCAGCGACTCGGTGTGACCGGTCACACGATCAAGTTCCACATGAACGGCATCCTCGGCAAGCTCGGCGCGGCCACGCGCACCGAGGCCGTCGTCGAAGCGGCGCGGCGCGGCATCATCGCGGTCTAGCCCCTATGTCGCACATCATTCTCGACCCTGGCGCCGGCAAACCGCGGCAGGAGTGGAAGCTGGCCGGCATCGTCTTTTTCGCGCTGCTGGCCATCGCGGTCCTCTATGCCACCTACATCATCCTCGAGCCGTTTCTCGCGCCGATCATGCTCGGCGCCGTGCTGGTCACCGTCACCTATCCGATCTACCGGCGCATCCGCGAGAAATTGAACGGCGGCGCGAACAAGGCGGCCACGGTGATGCTCTTCCTCATCACCTTCACCATCCTGCTGCCATCCTTTCTGATCATCGTCCTCCTGGTGCAGGAGGCGAACGTGGTGGTGAAGCATCTGCAATCGGGCGATCTGGAGCGCGCGCTGCAGCGGATCGACATCACAAACCGCATGCCGTGGATCAAGCGTGTGGCGCCGAACTTCGATCCGGCCGCCATCAGCCCGGCGCGCGTCATCATTCCGGTGGTGCAGAAGGCGCCGGCGTGGATCGCCGAGCATGGCGCGGCGGTGATCGGCGGCATCGCCGGTCTGGCCATCGGCCTGTTCCTGGTACTCCTCTCCGCCTATTTCTTCTATGTGGAAGGGGAGACGATCGTGGCCGAGGCGGAGGCGCTCTCGCCGCTGCCGGCGCGCTACAACGTGCTGTTCGCGGAGAACTTCAAGGGCGTGATCGATGCCACCTTCCGCGGGCAGGTCATCACGTCGCTGACGCAGGGGATCTTCATCGGGATCGGTCTGGCCATCGCCGGTATCCCGGGGGCGATCCTGTGGGGCGCCGTGGCGACGATCCTCTCGCTCCTGCCGGTAGTCGGCTCGGCGGCGGTGTGGATTCCGGCGGCGCTGTATCTCTACGCCCTGGCCTCGATGGGCGAGCGCGGCTATTTCGGGGCGATCTTTCTCACGATCTGGGGCATCGTGGTCGTGCCGATCATCGAGCACGTGGTCCGGCCATGGGCGATGAAGGGGAAGATGCAGCTTCCGGCCATCCCGCTGCTGGTCTCGGTTCTCGGCGGGATGGAGGCCTTCGGCTTCGTCGGGCTTGTTGTTGGACCGCTGGTCTTCTCGCTGCTGATGGCGATCATCGACATCTATAAGCACTCGTTCAGTATCCCGGCGAGTGAAGGGGACGTGGCGTAGGGGTCTCACGCGGAGACGCGGAGACGCGGAGGAGAGGAGATCATGAGGAGTTCTTTCTCCGCGTACTCCGCGCCTCCGCGTGGGGATCGATCATCATCAGGTGGGAAATGGCGTTTGGCGGCCCCCTAACCTTTTGTTGACGTCGCGCGTCTTAACCCTAGCCGTACAATCATCAACGATGACTTTCGTCCGTACCTGCGCCTCACTGGCCCTCGCGTTGGCCGCCGCCTCCTGCTTCTCGGGTTATCGCACCGAGGCGGATGCGAAGGCGTTGCGGGTACGGCGGGGGACCTTTGCCAGCGACGTCGTCATTACCGGGGAGCTGCGGGCGGCGCGGGGGGAGGAGCTGGCGGTGCCGCATCTGCCGCAGTGGCAGACGACGATCAAGTGGATCGCTCCGGATGGCGCGGACATGAAGCAGGGCGATCGCGTCGTCGAGCTCGATAACTCCACCTTCGCCACCAACCTCGATGCAAAACGTCAAGCGGTGGCCCAGGCACAGCAGGAGCTGCAGCAGAAGCAGGCCGAGTGGAAGGCCGACACCCTGGACAAGCAGCTCGACGTGGAGCGCAAGCGGGCCGACTACGACAAGACCAAACTCGATGCCTCCGTGCCGAAGGAGATCGTTTCGGCGCGCGATTTCAATGACCGGCAGATCAAGTTCAAACGCGCCGAGGTGGAGCTGGCCAAGGCCATCGACGTCTTCAAGTCGCAGAAGACCTCGGTGAAGGCGGACGGCGACAATCTTCTCCTCAATCTGCAGAAAGCCCAGCGCGAGCTCGACATCGCCGAGCGCGCCATCGATGAGCTGATTCTGCACGCGCCCCGCAACGGCATCGTCGTCATCCGCGATCATCCGTGGGAAGGCCGGCGGCTGCAGGAGGGCGACCCCGTGTTTATCGGCCTGACGCTGGCGCAGTTTCCGGACATGTCGTCGCTGCAGGTGGAAGCCGATCTGGCCGACGTCGATGACGGACGGATCGGCGCCGGGATGCCGGCCACGATCGTGCTCGATGCCTATCCGAACATGTCCTTTCCCGGACGTGTGTCGTCGATCTCGGCGGTGGCGCAGGAGAGCAGCCGCACCTCGCTGCGACGCGCCTTCCGGGTCATCGTGGCTCTCGACCGTCTCGATGCGGTGCGGATGCGGCCGGGTCTTTCGTCGCGTGTCGTCGTCCATGCCATGAAGCAGCAGGACGCGCTACTGGCGCCGCGGGCGGCCATCGACTTCTCCGGGACGAAGCCGCGCGCCCATCTCGCCGGCGGCAAGAGCGTCGAGGTCATCCTCGGCGCGTGCAATGCGCAGGAGTGCGTGGTGAAGAGCGGGTTGAAGGACGGGGAGACGCTCGGGCATGCGTAAATCCTTCATCGCCATCGGCATCGCCATCATCGCGGTCCTCCTCGGCGCGGGGTGGACGCGGAACAAACTCGCGGCCGACCGGCAGGGGGACTGGGTGCGCGTTTCCCGCGGCGATCTCATCACCGGTATCGACGTCACCGGCACGCTCTCGGCGGTCGACTCGGGCAGCTTCGGCCCGCCGCAGGTCAGCGATGTGTGGGAGTTCAAGATCTCGATGGTCGCACCCGAGGGAAGCGACGTGAAGGCAGGGCAGCCGGTCCTCGGGTTCGACACGATGGATCTGCAGAAACGGCTCGATGAAAAGAGAGCCGAGAGCGAGCAGGCCCGCAAGGAGATCGAGAAGGCGCGCGCCGATCTGGCTCTGCGCCGCGAAGACGAGAAGCTCAAACTTGCCGATGCCGAGGGAAGGCTGCGGAAGTCGCAGCTCAAGCTCGAAGGGCCGCCGGACATCCTGGCCAGCAAAGACCGCAAGCAGATCGAGCTCGATTTCGGGCTGGCCAAAGAGGAGACCGAGTCGATCCGGCAGCGCATCGCGTCCTTCGAGAGAGCCGCCTCGGCGCAGATCGCGCTGCTGACGAGCAAGCAACAGACCGCGGATGCGATCGTCACCGCGGCCCAGAACACCATCAAGGCGATGACGATCGTGGCGCCGCGCAATGGAACGATCGTCTACGTGACCAACTGGCGCGGCGATAAGAAGAAGGTCGGCGACACCTGCTGGCGGATGGAGCGAGTCATCGAGATTCCGGATCTGGGGCGCATGATGGCCAAAGGGGAAGTCGATGAGTCGGATGCCGGCAAAGTTGCCGTCGGCCAGCGGGTGGTGTTCAACCTCGACGCCCATCCCGATGAAGAGTTTACGGGGACGATCAGCGATGCCTCGCGGACGGTCGGCAAACGGCAGGGGACGACGGATCCGATCAAAGTGCTGAAGGTCAACATCAAGCTCGACCGCACCGATCCGGCCAAGATGCGGCCTGGGATGCGCTTTCACGGTACGGTGGAGCTGGCGCGGGCGAAGAACGCACTGCTGATTCCGCGCAATGCGGTCTTCGTCACCGACCGCGGGCCGGTGGCCTACCGGCGCGGCACGTTCTCGGTCACGGCCATGCCGCTGACGCTGGGAGGCGAGAACGAGAAGTCAGTCGAGGTGTTGAGCGGGCTCTCCGCGAGCGACCGCGTGCTGGTTCCGAAGACCGGCGACAAGGATCAGGCGAAGTCGTGAGCCGCGCGGGACTCCTGCTACTCGTGCTCGCAGCCGCGGCGTGTCAACCATCGAACGAGGTGCCGACGTTCCGCGTCGAAGCGGTGCGTTTCTCGCGGCAAGTGACGGCGGACGGCAATCTGAAATCGACGAAGGCCACGCCGCTCTCGGCGCCGCACGACGCACCGCAGTCGCTGAAGATCGCCTGGCTCGTTCCTGATGGATCGCTGTTGAAGAAGGACGAGGTTGTGGTCCGCTTCGATCCGACCGATTTCAATACGCAACTGCAGGCCGGCCGCGAGGATCACGACACCGCCGGCAACAAGATGTACAAGACCAATACCGAGGCCTCGACGACGCGGACGAATCTTCGCCGCGATGCCCACCAGGCCGGCGACGAGTTGCTGGCGGCTCGGCAGTTCAAGTTCGACGACGCCGAGGTTTTCTCGCGCTACCAGCGCGTGGAGTCGCAGATCGATGAGACGCTGGCCGGCCGCAAGAAGGAGCACGCGGAGGGCGTCCTCGGCGTGCGCGACAAGCTCTCGGCCGCCGACCGCGATCTCGTCTCGATCGAACAGCGCAAGGCCGACCTCAAGATCCGCAACGCCGAGCAGGGTTTGCACGCGCTGGAGATGCGCGCGCCGTACGACGGCATCCTGGTCCTGCAGCGCGACTGGCGCGGCGACATCGTCCGTGTCGGCGACACGGTTTGGCCGGGCAGTCCGATCGGCGAGATCCCTGATCTCAAATCGATGAAGGCGGAGGTCTTCGTCCTCGAGGCCGATGCGGCGGGGCTGGCAGTCGGCGAGAAGGCAACGCTGTCGGTCGAAGGAAAACCCGGATCGGTCATCACCGGAAAGATCTCGCAGGTCGACAAGCTGGCCCGTCCCCGTTTCCCGCGCGTACCGGTGCAGTATTTCGGCGCCACGATCACGCTCGATCACACCGATCCCTCGCTGATGAAACCGGGTGCCCGCGTCCGGGCCGTGCTCGACGTCGAGGATCGCGCCGGTGCCTTCTCCATTCCGCGCCAGGCCATCTTCGAGAAGCAGGGGAAGAAGCTCGTCTACCGCAAGCGCGGAGGGAAATTCGAGCCGGTCGCCATCGAGATCGGCTCTTCGTCCGCCGGCCGCGTCGTGGTCACGAAGGGATTGGCGAAGGGTGACGAGATCGCGTTGCGGGATCCGACGGAGGAGAAGGATGCGGGGTAGAGGTCTCGCGGTCTCGGGGTTGCGGGGTCTCGCGGTGTGCGAAGCCACGTGCGCTGCCATCTCTTCAACCGCCGCGAGACCGCGCAACCCCGCAACCGCGAGACCCCGCCCATGACCACCCCCGAAACCTTCACCACCGCCCTGCAAAACCTGGCTACGCACAAGCTGCGGACGGCGTTGACGATGCTTGGGATGATCTTTGGCGTCGGGGCGGTGATCGCCATGCTTTCGATCGGCGCGGGGGGCGAGAAGAAGGCGCTTGAAGCGATCGGGAAGCTCGGCCTGCGCAACGTCATCGTTCGGGCCAAGACCGTCAAACCGGATGAGCGCGCCGAACTGCGCAAGAAATCGCTCGGCGTTTCTCTGCGCGACGGGGAAGCGATCAGCGAGGCCGTGCCGCGCGTGGAGATGGTGCTGCCGCGCGTGGAGGTCAAGCCGTACAAGATCATCGCTCCCGGCGCGAAGACGAAGGCCAAGGTCCTCGGCGTGGCCTGGCGCTACCCGCGCGTGGCCACCGTTTCGCTCGCCGAGGGGCGGATGTTCGATATGAAGGACGAACAGGAGTACGCGCAGGTCTGCGTCATCGGCCAGGAAGTGCGCCGCAGCCTGTTCGGCTACGGCCCGGCCATCGGCAAGCATCTCAAGGTCAACGACGTCTGGCTCGAGGTGATCGGAATCTTCGCCGGTGAAGAGCCGGGAAGCGCGTCATCGAAGGACGTCCCGGTGGCCTCGAACGCCCAGGACATCTGGATCCCTGTGTCGACGGCGATGCGGAAGTTCGACCGCGATCCGCTCGACGCGCCGGTGGACGAGCTGCTGGTGGAGTTGAAAGAGGGGGTCTCGACGCGCGACGCGGCGACGCTGATCCGGCCGCTGCTGGAGCGTCTCCACGGCGGCGCGGATGATTACGAGATCGTCGTCCCCGAGGCGCTACTCGAGCAGAGCCGGCAGACGCAGCGGATCTTCTCGATCGTGATGGGATCGATCGCCGGCATTTCGCTGCTGGTCGGCGGCATCGGCATCATGAACATCATGCTGGCCTCGGTGATGGAACGGACGCGCGAGATCGGCATCCGCCGCGCCATCGGCGCGCGCAAGCAGGATATCAAGGCTCAGTTCGTGATCGAGTCGTTCACCATCAGCCTGATCGGCGGCATCTCCGGAATCATCATCGGCATCATCCTGGCGCGCCTCGTGGCTGCCTACGCGGGATGGCCGACGGTGATCACGGTCAGCTCGCTGCTGCTGTCGTGCGGTGTGTCGATCACGGTAGGGTTGGTGTCGGGCATTTATCCCGCGGCGAGGGCGTCGGAGCTCGATCCGATTCAGGCGCTGCGGTACGAGTGAGGGCCCGGCAAACGGCGAATGTTGAATGTTCAATGTTGAATGTTGAATGTTGGATGAGCCACCAGCCGCTGCGTGAGGGCTCCATTCAACATTCAACATTGAACATTGAACATTCAACATTGCTTTTCAAACCTCTGTCCCTTTCGTCCGTACTAACTTCTCGAACCCGCCGTCGTCCAAGCACCCGAGGAGGAGTTATGAAAATCGTGCGCATCGTTGCCGTCCTCGTAGTGGTGGCCATAGGCCTCGTGGCAATTCCCAACATGCAGGCGCTTCCCTACTTCGGCCTGCGGATGCCTGAGGCACCCCCCGCGCCGCCGGCTCCTCCCACTCCTCCCACCCCCCCGGCAGTTCCGGCTATTGCATCGATCGATGTTGTGCCGGAGCCTCCCGAGCCGCCGGAGCCGCCTGCTCCGCCTCAGAGGTGGAGTTGGAGCTACCACGATGACGATGGGGACAAGTACGTTCTCTCCTATGGCGACATGAACGTCGTCAATGGCGACGGCGACACCGATTTCCAGGAGCTTCGCCGCACGTACGGCCGCCAGTTTTTCTGGTTCCGCCACGATGGCCGTGCGTACGTGGTGCGCGATGCGGCGACGATTCAACGGCTGGTCGATCTCTATCGTCCGCAGAGCGAGCTCGGTCGCGAGCAGGGAGAGCTGGGCCGCAAGCAGGGCGCGCTCGGACGCAAGCAGGGTGAGCTCGGACGCCGTCAGGGGGAGCTGGGACGCGAGCAGGCACGGTTAGGCGTCGAGGAAGCGCGCATGTCGCGTTTCGACGATGACGATCCGTCGACCATCACCCGCCGCCGCGAGCTCGAGCGCCGTCAGCGTGAGCTTTCGCGCCGGCAGGATGATCTCGGGCGCGAGCAGGACGCCCTCGGCCGCGAGCAGTCGAAGCTCGGCGAGGTACAGTCCCGCCTCGGCGACCGCCAGTCGTCGCTGAGCCGCGAGATCGAACAGAAACTCAAACCGATGCTCGACGAGATGATCCGCAAAGGCGTGGCTGAGCGAGCACGTTGATATAGTCAGTTACCTGTCATCCGAGCCGGCGATGCTGCGGCTCGGATGACAAGGTGTGATTCGCGGAGGTTTTTTGTCGATGCTCGTTCGCCGTTTCTCCATCGCGCTCCTCGTCCTCGCCGCCTCCGTATCCGCTGCCACATTCCCTCCGATCAACTATCGCCATCGCACGCTTGCGAACGGGCTGGAGGTCTATTCGATCGAAGACCACGCCACGCCGACGGTGGCCATCAACGTCTGGTATCGCGTCGGCTCGAAGAACGACCCCGAGGGGCGCAGCGGGTTCGCGCATCTCTTCGAGCACATCATGTTCAAGGCTACGGCCCACATGAAGCCGGAGATGCTCGACCGGCTCACCGAGGACGTCGGCGGCGCGAACAACGCTTACACGCATCCCGATCGAACCGTCTACTACGAGATCATCCCGTCGAACTACCTTCAGACGCTGCTGTGGGCCGAAGGGGAGAGGATGGGATCGCTGAAAGTCGACGAGGCCAACTTCAAGTCGGAACGTGACGTGGTCAAGGAAGAGTTCCGCTTCCGCATCCTCGCGCCCTCCTACGGCCGGCTCGGCTACGCCATTACGAAAGACTCGTACGCCGTGCATCCGTATCGCCGGCCCGGCATCGGCTCGATCGAAGAGCTCGATGCGGCCACACTCGCGGACGTGCAGGCCTTTCACGCGACGTACTATCGCCCCGACAATGCCGTTCTGATCGTCGCCGGCGATCTCGATCCGAAGCAGTTCGATGCCTGGGTCGACCGCTACCTCGGCACGGTGCCCAGGCCGTCCACTCCGATCCCGCGCATCGCGGACAGCGAGCCGGCGCGAACGGAGGAGAAGCACTTCGACGAGCACGGGGCGAATGTGCCGCTTCCGGCGGTGGCGTTGACATGGTTGATTCCGAACGCGCGCAGCGACGACTCCGAGCCGCTGGAAGTTGCGGCGGCGATTCTCTCGGACGGCGATTCATCGAGACTGTATCAATCGCTCGTCTACAAAAAGCAACTCGCGCAGAGTGCCAGTGCGAACGCGGAGACGCGCGAAGACACCGGCCTCTTCACCGCCCGGGCTGTCATGGCCAGCGGCAAGAAGACAGAGGACGGCATGGCCGCGCTGCGCGAGGAGATCACCGCGCTGGCGGCGAAGCCGGTGACCGCCGCGGAGCTCGACAAGGCCAAGAATCTGATCATCACCTCGGCGCTGCGCGAGCGCGAGACGAATGACGGCAAAGCAGGCGCACTCGGCGAAGCGATCACGCAGTACCACGACGCCACCTACGTGAATCGGGGTCTGGGACGGCTGCAAGCGGTGACCGCGGCGGACGTGCAGCGGGTGGTGAAGAAATATCTGGTCGAGGGAAAAGCAGTGACGATCACATACACCTCGGAGGCGAAATGAAAAGGCTACTTGTCGCCGCCGCAATGACTCTCGCGCTGCAACCGGTATTTGCGCAGGTTGAGACCACTCCGCCCCCGCCCGCCGCACCACGGCCTATCCGGATTCCGAAGCCGGTGGAGAAGACGCTGGCCAACGGATTGCGCGTCATCGTCGTCGAGAAAAAGGGTGTTCCGCTGGTGAACGCGCGGTTGTTGATCCGGAACGGCGGTGAAGCCGATCCTGCCAATCTGCCCGGTCTCGCCGATACGACGGCATCCCTGTTGTCGAAGGGAACGACGACGCGGAGCGCCGAGCAGATCGCACGCGGCGTCGAGGCGCTCGGGGCAACGCTCGATACCGGCGCGTCGTGGGATGACTCTTCGGTCGATCTCGATGTCCTCTCATCGAAACTTCCGCGGGCGATGGCGTTCATGGCCGACGTCGTTCGCCATCCGACGTTCAAGCAGGAAGAGATCGATCGTCTGCGGCAACAGAACATCGATGCCCTGGCCGTGGCGATGAAGCAACCGGGGCGACTGGCGAACTTCGTTGCCGCCCACGTGATCTTCGGCACGAGTCCCTACGGCCACAACCTCGGCGGCACCCCCGAGTCTCTGGCGCGGATCAAGCGCGACGACGTCGTCGCCTTTCACCGCAATTACTACCGCCCCGACAACGCCATTCTCGTCATCGGCGGCGACATTACGCCCGCGGTTGCCTTTGCCACGGCGGAGGAGTTGCTCGGCGGATGGAAGCCGGCGCCGGCCTCGCACCCGGTTCCCCCGGCGTGGACGAAGGAGTTTCCGCCGCCGCATGTCGTCGTCGTCGACATGCCCGCGGCAGGGCAGGCGGCGGTTGTCGTCGGCCGTCCCGGCCTTCGCCGCTCCGATTCCGCGTACCACCTTTCTCTCGTCACGAATTCGATCCTAGGCGGCGGCTATTCGTCCCGCCTGAACGAGGAGATCCGCATCAAGCGCGGCCTCAGCTACGGCGCGGGCAGCTCGTTCGATCTGCGCCGCGACGTCGGTCCGTTCACCGCCTCGGCGCAGACAAAGAATGAATCGGCGAGCGAGGTAGCCGGTCTGATCATTGACGAGATGAACAAGCTCGGTACCACCGCCGTTGCCGACGACGAGCTGGGACCGCGGAAGGCCGTGCTCATCGGCGGCTTCGGCCGCCAGCTCGAGACGAATGGTGGCATCGTCGGCCGCATCGGCACCCTCGCGCTCTACGGCCTGAGTCTCGACGAGATCAATCGCTACATCAGTGGCGTGCAGAGTGTCAGCGCGCCGGAGGTGCAGACGTTCGCGGCCGCACATCTCGCGGGCAACGGCGCCAGCATCGTCATCGTCGGCGATGCGAAGAAGTTCCTGCCGGCGCTTCAGCAGCGGTTCAAGGACGTCGAGGTGATCCCGATCGACGCGCTGGATGTGAATTCGGAGACGCTGCGGAAGAAGTAAGGGCGACTAATCTATCTGCGGCCAATCTGCGTCAATCTGCGGACCAGCTTTATCCGCAGATGACGCAGATTGGACGCAGATTCTATTTCTGTAAGCCTCGTCCTGTAGTCAAATAGACCGCGAACGAGCCGAGCCAGTGTCCGCCTTCGTAGTGCTCGCCGGTCACCGAGGCCAGGCCGGCTCTGCGGTGAGCGGCCGCAACCTTGCGCAAGGAGGCGACGCGCGGATCGTTCTTCGGCAGGCCTGATGCGATCCCCTCCAGCATCCAGGCGCGGCTGAGATTCAAGCCGTCGAGATGGGCGAGCTTCGGATCACTCGGGTCGACGACGACCTCGGGGTGCAGCGACTGGAATCCGGGCAGGAATGCCGCGAGCCAGGTCGCATACGCCTTCGGCGGCAGCACGCGCCGCATGGCATCGGCCTCGGCGATGCACGGCGAAAGGAAGTCCTCGCCCGACGGCTCGTAGGCCAACGGGCAGGCTTTGTCGTTCTCGAAGAAGCGTCGCGTGGCATCGCGCGCGGTCTCTTTCAGCGAGGGATCGCCGGCAGAGTCGATGATCAATCCGAGTGCGAAGGCGGACTGGCTGTGCTCGCCGGATCGCACCGGGTGCGACAGCTTCGGCAGCCACGTTGCCAACCGCTCGTTCGCCGCCAGTTCGAGCGGCCGCAGGTTCGCGGACAGCTCACGCCCCAACGGATCGTCCCACTCACGAAGCTCGGCGGCCAGTTGCAGCAGCCAGGCCAGACCGTACGGTCTCTCGAAGCTCGCCCGTCCCTCGCCGCGGAGATAGGCCGCTTCCTTTGCGATGTTCTCCGCGGTGATGCTCTGCTTCAACGCCGCGCGCGCGTCCGCCGCGAAGGGCGCATCAGGAAACGTCCGCGCCAGACGTGCCAGCAACCAATGACCGTGAACCGACGAATGCCAGTCGTAGCATCCGTAAAACGCCGGCGTCAGCATCCGCGGCGGCGCCACGTCCTGATCGCTATTCAGGTTATGCGCGATCTTGTTCGGATACTCCTTATGCACGCACGCCAGCGCCAGATTCGCAAAGCGCTCCGCGGCTCTAGCGTCGAAGTCGGCGGCGTGAAGGGAGGTGGCGAGGAGGAGAAGAGCGGCGAAGGCGCATCGGATCATGCGCGAATGGTAATGCTGCGACCGGCGTCTACCGGTGCATGTGCATCAGGATATAGCCGATGATCACGATTGCCAGGACGACGATGACGGTGATCGTGATGCCGGTCGAATGCGAGGATCCGCTGCTCGCGGTGTGCTCGTAGACGACTTTGCGCGAGACGCGCTCATCGTCGTCGCCGTCGTTGGTGGTGATGGTCTCGCGGTCGCGGAGGCGCTCGTCGTCAGTCGGTGGCTGTGACATGCTCCGACTCAGGAGCAAGTGAAGTGCCACCGAGGCGCGGCGAGGTCAGGGCGAAGATGGGAATCGAGAGACAGCTCAGCGCCGCGGCCACAAGGAACGCCTTGGTAAGTCCGTAGTGCTGGCCGATCGTGCCGATTCCGAACGAACCGAGGCCGATGCCGGTGTCGAAGGCCCAGACGATCGAGCCGAAGGTCCGCGCGCGCCGTGCCGGGTCGGTGCTGCCGAGGATGATGGTGACGAACGCCGGATAGACCGCGCCCCAGCCGATCCCGAAGAGTGCGGCCGAAGCGATCATCTCCCAGCGCGTGTGGGCAATGCCGAGCCAGCCGAAGGTGAAGGGGAGCATGACAAGTCCGGGATAGAGCATCCGCTTCGGGCCGATACGGTCGCCGAGGTGGGAGAAGCAGATGCGGAACAGCACCAGCGCGATCGCGTACGTCGTCAGATAAATCGCCGGCGGAGTAATGTGGCGCTCGATAGCGATGATCGCGGCGTAGCTGGTCATGCCTCCGTATCCGAACGATGCCACCGCCAGCGACAGCGCGGTGGCGATCACGCGCCAGTCCCAGGCATCGGAGACGGCGAGGCGTCGCTTGACGGGTCCCTTCTTGTCCGGGCGCAATACGAGGGCGCCGAAAACCATCAGCAGCGACACGATCGACAACTCGGTGCAGAGCGTCGTCCATCCGAAGTGAAAGACCCATAGTCCTACGGCGGGAGCGACCGCGATGGCGCTGCCGCTGGACAAGCCCCAATAGGCCATGCCCTGCGTGCGGCGCGACTCGGGGATGTATTCGCTCATGAGCGCCGATGCCGAGGCCATGAGTCCCGACCAGACCGCACCGTGGATCGCGCCGATGAGGAACAGCAGCGGCAACTGGCGTACGACGCCGTACAGGATGGAGAAGACGACGAAGAAAACCGACGCGGTGATGAGGAACCGCCGCCGTCCGAAGTGGTCGGCCAGGCTCCCCATGACGGGCGCCGAGAACGCGCTGGCAAAGGTGTAGACGGAGAGGAACCATCCCGCTTCGGCCTTCGACCCGCCCAGATCGAGGATCCGGAAGGGAATGGCCGGGAGAAGCTGGAAGGCGGAGAAAAACGTGACGAACGCGTACACCCACAGCATGGCGAAGCGGGGCGTGAAGAGTGGATCGCGGGCGGACGACATGAGGCGGGGATTGTAAGGTGGGGAGAGTTTTGTCAACGTGTGAAGGGATTGATGATGTCAACTCCGGCTTTTTCGAAATCCGCTTGGTTGCGGGTGACGACGACCAGGTCATGAACGAGCGCGGTAGCTGCAATGAGGCTGTCTGCTACCGGCATGGCCGTACCCGAGGCTCGAAGAGTTACCAAAAGCCGGGCCCAACGAAGTCCGGTCTCGGCCTCCCATGGAAGACAGAGGATGTGCTGAACGGCCCCCTGAAACCACTCATCGAGGCGTGTTCGCCGTTTCCCCCGCGGCAGAAGAAGGATCCCAAAGCGAACTTCACCCAGGATGATCGGATCGACGGCGATCTCTCGCTCGTTGTTCCGCAGCCAGTCGACGACACCTTCGTCCCGCGCTGATTTTGTTGGCTCACTCAGGACGTTCGCGTCGACGAGATATCTCACAATTCGTCGGTCGACTCGGATTCGATGGGAACAAAGAAGTCTTTCTCAGGGCATGCGAGGAGCCAATCAACAAGGCCCTCATTCGGCAACGGCCGGCTTCGTACGAGCCTGTACTGGCCCTGCTCGAGACGTTCGACTGAGAATTCATCCCCTGGCTCCAGGTTGTCCTGCTCACGGAGCGCCGCAGGCAACACGATCTGGCCTTTCGACGACATGGTCGTTTTCATGATTAGTAAGATATCGTCTTACCCGCGTTAGGTCAATGGTCTTCGCGTACCGGTGAACATTGGTCGTCTGACCGGAAGACGTCGCTCGACGACGTCATTCGAATGGACAGCAACTCTACGCGCGGGTCGTCTTTGCGTAATCCCAGAATGTCGCGCCGCCCCGGCGCGTTCCACTCTCCCGATGAACGTCAAACGTGCCGCCAAGTATGGCTTCTGCTCCGGGGTCCGGATCGCTGATCTCAAGGTGAAGCGTTTCGCGGCCGGCGGCGGGCGCGGCGCGATCCTCGGCCAGGTCGTGCACAACGAGCGTGTGGTCGAGGAGATGGAGCGCCTCGGCGTTCGCACCATCGACGAGATCACGGCCGTCGAGGAGCCGACCATCGTCTTCTCTGCGCATGGCGTTCCGCCGTCGTTTCATGAGCTCGCCAAATCGTCGGGGCTGCAGATCCTCGATACCACCTGCAAGTTCGTCTACGACATTCATCGCGAGGCGGCGAAGGCGCTCCATGACGGCTATCACCTCATCTTCATCGGCGATCCGAAGCATCGCGAGGTGATCGGCTATACCCACGACCTCGATCCGGCCGCGTATCACATCGTCACGAAGGTCGAACAGGCCGACGCCATCGATTGGTCGGCGTATCCGAAACTGAAGGTGTTCTATCAGACGACGCTCAACGCCGAGGAGTTCGAGGACGTGGTGAATGCCATCGAACGGCGTGCGGCGTCCGTCGAGCGCGGCGATACGATCTGCTACGCCACGAAAGAAAATCAGGACGCCGCGCGCGTGCTCGCGCACGATCCCGAGGTTGACGCCATCGTCGTCATCGGAGGAAAGAAGAGCGCGAATACGAAGCATCTGTGGGAAATTTGCCGTGAAGCCAAGCCGTCGTATCTCGTGCAGGGAGCGGACGATCTCGATCCGGCATGGTTTTCGAACGCCCGGACAGTCGGCGTCACCGCCGGGTCGTCGACTCCGGACTATGTGATCGTCGAAGTCGAGGAACGGCTGAGCGCGATGTAGGCATTTACGCCTCAGACGTCATGTTTCCAAACGCGCTCATGAAGCCGACCCGTTACTCGATTCTTGCTCTCGCGTTTGCCCTCGCCATTCCGGCCGCGAGCGCGGCCGAGCTCAACTGCCGCGGCCCGGCCAACGTCGAGTCGTTTCGATACGCCTGGAAGCTGCGCGGCGGCCTCTCGTGGATTGCCGGGATCATGTTTCCGACCTCAGGCGTGGGCGAGTTGAAGACGACGTATCCCACCCCGGGGCGGAACTTCATCGACAGCTCGCTCCTCATCACCGCCTCCGCGAGCGGCTTTTACGCGTACGAGACGCAGATGGATCCTTCCGGTGGGCGGACGCTGATGACGTATCACGCCTACGTCTGGAAGGATAAGTCGCGCAAGGAGCGGACCCTTTTCGATTACGGCAGCGGCGTGGCGCACTTGCACAAGGAAACGCCGGAGAAGCAGTGGGACAAGACCGATCCCATTCCGGCGGGCTCGTTCCACGACGTGGTCAGCGCCATTCACTATCTCCGCCAGAATGTCGCCACGATCCACGGCCCGGTGGCCACGACGATCTACTCGGACGGGAAGTCGTATCCGGTGATCGTGCGTCCCGCCGACCGCCGCGTCTTTGCGATCGGCAATCAGCAGATCGGAGCGAGCGGCTTCGAGTTCGTCGACGCGCCCGGCGGCAGGAAGTGGCCCGGCGGTATGAAGATCTGGATCTCCGACGATGCGCGCCGCATCCCGTTCCGCATCGAGATCATTCAGAGCATGGCCTCGCTGCAGCTCGAACTTCAGTCGATCGATTCGTGCGCGTTCATGCAGGCGGCCAAATAGCCGGCGTCAAACCCAGAACACGCCCGAGGTATCGGTGGCGACGGCCTTCAGCAGCACGCGGAGGTCTTTCGCCGTCTTTGCGCTCGACAACCGGTGCCATCGCTGGTCGGTATCGGGCCAGTAGAGCGACCAGACGCTCTTCGCGGGCGAGTAGCGGAACTTCGCTTTCGGCACCGAGGTCCATTCGAGGTGGTTGAGGAAGGACGGCCGCCTCTCGACCAGGATGACGTGGTTCTCGAGAATCTCGAATTCACATCGCGACTGATCCGCTACCTCCGCCGATGAGTTCTGCTGATGGCAGAACTCGGTGAGCGCGGTTTCAGCGTCGGTACGAACCTCGGGAGGTATGGCCACGGGGCAATTCTAACCTGATGCGGCGGCCGGGGGTCGGGAGTCGGGGGTCGGAGGTTTCACAACGCTGAAGGAATGGCGGTCATGCTGTTACCTCTCAAGGGGATGTGGCGAAGCTTGGGAGGAAGTGGAGTCGCGCAAGGGGTTCATTCTCGGCATGCCCTCCAATCGAGAGTCCTTCTCCCCCAGCGGTTTCTTGCTGGGGGAGAAGGTGCCGAAGGCGGATGAGGGGGCGTTTCACGAGGACGTCATTCGCGCGCCTTCAAGCGCTCTCGGACCAGCATCGGTAAATCGCGCATATCTCGTAAAGCGCCCCCCTCATCCGGCTTCGCCACCTTCTCCCCCCGCAAGAAACCGCGGTGGGAGAAGGGCTCTCGACGAAGGGAGTGGCAATGCTCGCGAGAGAACAATTCAAGTGAGTGGAGGCTACACACGTCTAACGCGAGCGCATTTTCTCCGACCCCCGACCCCCGCGTCCCTCACTTCCCGCTCGACGTCGTATATCCGATCATCGCCAGGCACATCTCATCCGTCGTCGCTTCGCCCCAGCGCACGTCTTTCGGCGGCGAGCTGGGGTTGTGAAAGTTGGCGGTCGAGTTGTCGAAGTGCGCTTCGATGTGGAGCTGGCCGCCGCGGGCCAGGTGAAGCGGCGTCTTGTAGACGTACTGCCCCTGCCAGTTGAAGTCGTACTGCGGCACATCGATCATGCAGGCCGTCGTGCCGTCGGCAAGCCGCGCATCCACTTTGATCTTTGTGCCGAGGAGATGCATGTGCGGGTAGATGGAGACGATGTCGATGTCGTCGTCCGTGCCGCCGAATGCCTCGACCTTCGCGTCCGGATCGCCGGCGCGGATGACGAAGCCCTTGTTGACCAGGAAGTCGTAATGCATCTGTTTTTGCACGGCCCCGGTGGTCAGATAGAGTCCGATCTGGGTCTGGTCGGGAGCGACCTGGCCGAAGTGCGGGTGATAGTGAACCTGCATAACCACGCGCGCCCCCTTCGGAATGCGCACGGCAGTTCCTTCCGGGAGCGGCAAGGGACGCGCTCCCGGCGACCAGGCGCCGAGCGGCGTGGCCGTGTTGAGCCCCGGACCTCCAAAGCAGCGATACCCGTCGCCGTTCTTGTCGAGGTTCGCGCTCGCGCCGGTGGCGTCGAGGTAGGGAACGATGTGGTGCACCGTCCCGCGGTCGCCCGGGCGGAAGTCGATCATGGCCACCTGCAAGTCTTTCGTGGCATCGCCGGGGATCGAGAAGCAGCGGTACTCATCGTCAGCCGCCGGTGGCGTGAAGGCTTTCGTCATCGAGAGGATGACGTCCGGCTTCCCCGCCGGCCAGCCGCCGTCGAACGTTTTCATTTCCGGCAGGTCGGAGGCTTTCCCCTCCGGTGTGCCGCCGTCGACCCAATGCGCGATGGTGTCGATATCGCTCTGCGTCAGCGCCCGTTCGCCGACGAAGTCGCCGCAGCCTGGAGCCGGCTTCCATGGCGGCATCTGCCTTGTCTGCGTCATGTACTTGATGGCATCGGCGTGCAGCACCGCGTCGTGATACGTCATCAGCGAGAACGGGGCGATGTCGTCCGGGTGATGGCACGACTGGCAGTTCTGCTGCAGGATGCGCACGACCTCGCGATTGAAGGTCGGACCCTCCGGCGGCGTCACAGCGCGTCGGCGCGCGCCCATCATCGGGATGACCAGCAGCGGGAGAAGGATGATCAGTTTCCTGCGCATGATTTTCATCATGTTCAAAACGAGTACGTGACTCCGAACGATGGAATCACTCCCAACGCCGAGTTCGTCAGTCGTCTGCTGCTGGTGATGTTGCCGTTGCCATCGCCGGTGAAGCTGTATCCGTTGACCGAGGTCACGTTTCGGATGCCGAGGACGTTGAACAGCTCGACAAAGAAACTGAAACCGCCGCGGGAGGTCTCGATGTTGTAACTGGCGCGGACGTCGACGCGCCGATAAGGGGACAGCCGTTCGCTGTTGTAGGCGCCGAGCCTGGTGTGAAAGACGCCCTCAGTTACGAAGCCGATCACCGGCGTGGTCGGCCAGCCGCTGTGGTAGACGCCGGCCATGTCGACGTTCCATTTCGCGCCGAGGCGGTAGTCGACATTGAACGTCGCGGTGTTGCGCTGATCCCAGGCCCGCGGCACTTCCCTGCTCACCAAACCATCGTTGAGGATGTCGCGCGCCGAGGCGCGACCGAGGCTGATCCAGCCGCTCAGCGGTGTGCCCACTCGCCGCAGTAGCAGCTCACCGCCGCGCGCGCTTCCTCGAACGGCATCGATGCGAAGCCGATCCGCACGCAGCTCCGGATAGATGACCGTCCGGTTGAAGATGTTCTCGTACCTCGGCCGGATCTGCATGAAGCGCTTGTCATAGACCTCGGCGCGGGCACTGTAGCCGTTTCCGAAGTCGTACTCCGCGCCGAGCAGCGCGTGATCGGCGCGCTCGGCCGGAAAGAAGGTCGTTACGCCATCTTCGTCCTGCAGCTCGTTGATCCCCTGTGCCTGATAGAAGCGCCCCCACGACGCGCGCAGCGTGGCATGCGCGCCAAGGGCGTAGGAGGCGTTGATGCGCGGAGCCACGTGCGTACCGTCGGGCGCGTAGCTCTGCGTGTCAGCGCGCACACCAGCCTCGAGGACGAAATGCTGTGTGATGGCCGCGCGGTCGGCGGCATAGACGGAGAGGTCGCTGCCGTCGGCGTCCACGCGCGCGTTGCGCGAAATGGTATCCGGCGGATCGTTGACGTGCAGCAGCGACGCCCGGATGATCGCGCTGCCGGCGTAGTCATAACGCGCGGTGAGGCGCTTAGCCGTGAAGCCGGTCTTGACCACGTTCCGTTCCGACAGGTCCCATGACGAGTCATTCCGCAGCGTGGCAAAGGCGAAGGCGTGGTCGTCGTTGACCATTCCCGCTTCAGCCGACAGCGGGTTCCCGTAGTCGCCAACGCGATGCGTGGCGATGCGTCCCACGGAAAGAACCGTCTGAGTGAAGAGCTTCGGCGAAAGCGCGCTGCGAAGGTTGATCCAGGCATAGCGATCGCTGTAGGTGCCGTGGGCGACGCCGCCGTCTTCGCGGACCTTCAAGGCGTCACCGGCCATGAACAGATCGCCGGAGACGATGGTCCGCTCGTTGAGCGTCTTCTCTGCTTTACCGAGAAGGTCGTAGTAGCTCGGATTGATCCCGCTCGACGAATCGACGAGCTTCAGCAGTTCGCGAAGGTAGCCTCGGCGAAAGGAGAGCAGCCATTCCGTGCCGCTTTTGTGGAAAGTGCCGCTCGAGAGGACGCGCGTGTTGAGAAATCCGATGCCGATCTCCGTGCGATGAGCGGCCACGGGCTTCAGCGACGAGATGTCGATGACGCCGCTGAGCCGTCCGCCGTACTGCAGCGGGAATCCGCCGGTGATGACATCGACGGCACCGATGGCCTCGGAGTCGATGGTGCTGAAGGCGCGGAAAAGATCGCGGACGTGGAATGGGTCATAAATCTCCGCGCCGTCCATCACCACCTCAACTTCGTCTTCCTGTCCCCCTCGGACGTTGAATCGCGCACTGATCTCATGGCCGGTAATGCCGGGAAGACGGTCGAAGGCGCGATAGACATCGTCGCCGATGTGGGGAACGGTGCGCACCTCTTCGCGCGAGAGGAACTGGTGGCCCTCCGGCTCGTCGGTGAAGATCGTGAAGTGGCTCGGTGTGACCACGATCGACTCGAGTGTCACCGGTATCCGCGGCGCAGCCGTTCGCGCGGCGGGGGGCTGGGCCGTTTCCGCGTCGCGCACGATGACGATGCTGCCGCGCGGTCCGTTCGTCGCATGCAGATGATGCTCGCGCAACAGTTCGTCCAGTATCTGCCGCGGCTCGGTCGACCGCGGCTCGATACCGACGATCATCTCCGGCCGTACGACGTCGGTGCTGTAGATGAGGCGCAGTCCGCGTCCCTCGAGAACGTGCAGCGCCTCGGCCAGGCTGCGGCCGCGCAGGGATGCCGGTTGCGCCGTTGCCGTTGCTGCCGAAATTGCGGCAAGACACAGCACGGCCATGAATGCCAGGTTGCGGCGCATTATTTTCTCCTCTTGATGATCAGCCGATCGCCGTCCGTCCGCGCGGTGAGTCCCGAGGCAACGAGCGCCGTGTCAAGCGCCTCCTCGGGTGTCAGAGGAACATCGCCGTGCAGCCGCATCGTTGCCGCGCTTTGTGCGGTCTCACCGAGCCACACCGGTTTGAGGCCCTCATCGCGTGTCACCGAGGCCACAACCTCGGACAAGGTGCGGCCGTCGAGATGAATCGGAGGCGCGGCGCGCAGGACCCACTCCCACTCCGCGCCGGTCCGCGCGATGCTGTGCGGTGTCACTCCCCCGCGCGCATCGGCATCGAGCTCTACGCCTGGCCCGGCGGTATGCGTCGTTGCGCCACGCTGCAGATCGACGCGCCCTTCGCGTACGCGAACGCGCATCCGGTCGGTCGTCAGCCGCACTTCGAATTGCGTTCCGATGTCGCGAACGTTTCCCATCGGAGTTCGCACCAGAACGCCGGCCTCATTCGAATCGACATAGACGGCGCCGCGCTCGATCGTGAGCTCGCTCGGCGACGCGATCCGAACCCGCGTTCCGCCATCGAGCCGCAATGTTGCGTTGCCCCATGCCAGCGATGCGGTGTTGCCGTTCGCGACTTCGTAGACGTCGTTCGCGTAAATGACCGCACCGTTTGTCTGCCCGCCGGCGACGACGACTCGCGGAGTTACCGGCGTCGGCTGAGGCGAGGAGGTTGTCATCCGAATCACGACCACGATCACGGCGGCAGCGGCCACCGCGGCGGCCGAGCCGATCCAGCGGGTCCGTCTGCGCCGGCCGATGGTCTGCAGCCACTCGTCGTGAACGGCGTTCCGCACGCGAAGCGCCGCATTGTCGGGTACAGGCGTTCTCCGTCCTGCCAGCCGGACGAGCGCGGCGATCGCGTCGTCAGAATTGGTGTTCCGGGTTTCGTCCATCATCAAACCTCCGCCTCGCTCCACCGCCCGCCGTACACCGCCGTGAAGGCATCGCGAAATGCACTACGGGCTCGCGTCAGCGTCGACTCCGCGGCCTTCACTCCCACGCCGAGCCGCTCGGCGATCTCGGCCACCGACAGTCCGTCGATGTACTTCCACTCCAACGCGTCGCCGTAACGGCCGGGGAGGCGATCGAGCACGAGCTGTACGAGCCGGCTGGTCTCGCTCCGCCGCAACGCGGCCTCTGGCTCGGCCGCACCAAGCGATTCGAGGGCCGCTCGCACTTCAGGGATGTCATCGAGCAAATCGACCATCGGCGGCACCCGCTGTTCTTTCTCGAAGTGCGCGCTGATCTCGTGACGGCAGAACGTGCACAACCACGTCAGCAGCGCCGCCTCGCCGCGATAGCTGCCGAGCTTCCGCACCGCCCGGCACATCGCCGCCTGCACGACGTCCTCGGCCACCGCCGCGTCGTTCCCAACCCGCGGCATGGCAAACCGAAACAGCGCCGGGAAGTGCGATTCGAAGAACTCCCCGAACGCTGCCTCATCCCCGCGCACCATGCGCGCCGCCAGAAAGCGATCCGGGTGTTCCGTCATGAGATCAGCCATTCACCGCGTTAGAGGGGGGAGGGGAGGGAAATCCTTCGCATGACACGAGGATAGACTTACAGTGTGAAACCGTTTCGGTTACCAGTGTCGTGTCAAGATTGAAATCAGAGGTTACGCACCTCTCAATTTTCACTGTCATCCTGAGGCTGCCGCAGCCGCGCCACGAATGTCGATGCTTGCACAGATCAAACGTCGCGGCGGAGGACGCCGAAGGACCCCCCAACTACAGGCCGGAAAGGGAGGGTGGATTCCCTTCGTCTGCGACACCGTCCGCCCACCCTTCCCCGCAAGTAGGTTGGGGGTCCTTCGGCGTCCTTCGCCGCGACGTTTGATTTGTGCAATCACCAACACCACGGGCGCGGCTGCGGCAGCCTCAGGATGACAGTAAATTTGAGAGGCGCTCAACCCCGGACTGAGGTCCAGCCGCCGAGCCGGCGGCGCTACGAGCATTACGGTCGCAGCTCGATGTTCGCAGGCAAGTGCCGGACGACGCGCTCACTAACCCCCGGCAGCATCAACACGATCCCCCCCTTCGGCACTCGGACCCCGCTGATCGTCACGATTGCCCGCCCTCCCTCGCGTTGCGCGGAGAAGTCGAGCGGCCCGTAGATCGTGCGTAGCCCGTATACGCGAACGCCCTTATCCAGCCATGACGACGGGATCCCGGCGCCGAGGACGAGGGCGTCATCCTCCTCACGCTCGTAGACGAGCATGTCGATGAAGGAGCGGACGAAGTCGGAGCCGACCCAGAGGTGGGGGATGTCGCCGAGGTAGGTTGGGCTTCGATAATCCTGGGCGACGACCTCGGCCCATTGATTCCAGCCGGAGGGGCGGCGGTCGTCAAGGAAGAAGGCGAGGAGACGTTGTGCGCGATCGCGCCATCCGAGGTGGACGAATGTGCCGACCTGGCGCAACTCGTACGGCGTGTAGTCCTTCCACGGACGGCGTCCGTCCATCCGTGCCAGCGACTCCTCCCATGCGCGGGTGAACTCGTGGATGACGGCGTTATGGGGCAGGTTGGCCAGATCGCCGCCGGGCTCGATGCCGATGGTCGTCGACGTCGGATCGAAATCGCCGAGGTCCGCGCAGCCGGGGATGTAGTCGATGTGCTTTAGATCGATTTCCCGGCGGATCGAGGCGTGAAAGTCATGCGAGAGCTCATCGCGGCTCGTTGTGAACCGCGCGGCCGCGGCCGCGTTCCCGAGCTGCCCCGCCAGCCACGTTGCGTCTTTGAGGCCGCGCAACGCGAAGAAATCATCCCAATACGAATGCATCGGCTTTGCCGAGTAGCCCTCGTGGCTGATCGATGGAGGGAGCAGCCCCTTGAACTCGCCGGTCGTTTGGTGACGTAGCAGGTCGATGTAGTCCGCGGCTTTCTCAACATGCGGCCAGACCTCGCGCGCGAGTGACCGATCGCCGGTCAGCCGCGCGTATTCGGCGACGAGGTAGATGAACTCGCCGTGGCTGTCATGTTCATCGACCGGATCGGCGCCGCGTTTGTCGACGCAGCAGGGGATCTTGCCGCTGGCAAACTGGTACGGCGCGAACCAGCGGATGTAGTCGCGGACGTCGTCGTCGAGGCCGAAGCGGAGCAGCATCGTCGACGCCAGAGAGCCGTCGCGGATCCAGCTTCGCCGGTAGTTGCGCGCGCCGCCGCGGATGGCAGGACCGTCGCGCCCGAGGAGGTTGTAGGCGACGGTGGCGCGTGCGGTGTCGACCAGATCGCGCGCGGCCGGGATGTCGATCCGGACGTGATCGACGATCCTGCGCCAGTAAGCGATGGCTGCCTCGCGCTGGTGGGACACGTCGCGCGGAATCGCTTGCGGATCGTGCGGATGCAGAGGCGTGGCGAGATCGATCAGACACGTTTCGCCGGGTGAGAGACTTAGGTCCCAGCGCATGTAGGCCGAAGCGTGGCGTTGGTTGTCGGTTGTCAGTTGTCGGTTGTCGGGGGCGGGAGCAACATCGAAGATCTCACTTATGTCGCCGCCGTCGAATGTTGACGCCGCGACCGACGACGGCCTCGTCAGCGGAACGATGCGCGAGTCGTCGACGGCGAATTCGCTTCCGGTCCAACTGATGGAACGAATCGGCGCCGTCAACTCGGCGATGTTCAGCTCGAACCACGGCGGGGTCACGAGCAGAGGACGGATGGCCACATAGAACTGTACGTGCTCCGTGTGCGTGCTGGTGTTGCGCAGCCGATAGCGCGCGTAGCCGATCGGTGCGGCAGCGGTTCCGGCGCCGAAAGGGGCGATCTCCAGCGAGAACTTCGGGTGACGCCAGATCGTCGACGGCAGCGGTAACGAATTCTGTTCCAGCGACTGCGAGGTCGTCACATCGGCCCAGGTCATGAGCCGGCCGTCGATGCGCACGAACGGTTCGAGCGTGAAGCCGGCGGGAGTCTCGATGGCGCCGTCTTCCGACAGCAACGGCTTGGCTCCCTCGTCGCGGTCGACTCCGAAGATCGTCCAGTAGGCGAGCTCTCCGATGAGCCCGCGCGGATAGCGGCCGCGCGGAGCATCGTGCGCCATCCGTTGGTAGACATCGATCATCCGATCGCCGAAGCGAGGCGGCTCAACGGTGATCTCGCTGATGGCGTAGCCGCCGGCGCCGTGAATCATGTTCAGACGGACGTATCGCGCGGCCGCGTTCGGCGTCTGCAGATAATCGCGCCCGCCATTGCCGCCGCGAACGTTGCGTGCGGTGCTCCACTCGTTCCCATCGACCGAGGTGGCCACGTCGTAATCGGTGGCGAAATCGCTTCCGTTCCAATGCACGATCAGCCCGCCGAATTCGCGCATCGTTCGAAAGTCGATCGTCAGCGACTGGGAGCCGCCCTCGGCCGAATGCCACGATGTGTCGGCGCGTCCGTCCATGGCCCGATCGGCGGTCTGCCCGGATCGTGCGCTCGTCGCGGTAACCAGCGGCATCGAGACATCGGCGGGCAGTTCATCGAACGTAATGCGGTCGAGCCAGACGCTCCCCTTGCCGCCCGTGGCCGCGGTCACCGTCACCTCGATCGCGCCGATCTTGGTCAGCACATGGTTGGACGACGGTCCCCAGGCAAACTCGATGTTTCGCTTGTCGGCGACGACGTCCGTCCAATCGCGCGGAAACTCCCACGCCACTCGCCGCACCCACCAGACGTTCTCTCCCGACGGATCGATGAACTTGATCTCCAGCGTGTTCGGCGGCGTCTCTCCGCGCAGGCGAAAGGTGAAGCGATAGTTGTCCGGCAGGTCGATGCTGACCTTGCGCCGCGCCGCCGCCCATCCGCCGTGCCCGTGAAAATCGAAGTCCATCCGCATCGCCCCGCGATCCTCGGCCAGCGCCAGCGATACGCCATCGGAGGGGGCGGACGTCCACTTCGAGACATCGTCGAGGTCGTCGATGACGGACGCGGATGCGGTAGCGGCGACAAAGAGGAGGATGAGGATCAGTGGCCGCGGACGCATCGGTGTTTAGTCTAAGTCAGCCGATCCACGCTATCAGTCAGCTTGTCCCTTTCTTTGCATACACTACGCGCCATGCTCGCCGAGCTCCTCCTGAAATGGCCGCTCATCCGCCAGTTGAAAACAGGCACCGATGGCACCGGAGTCGAGTCAATGTCGGACGCCACCCACGCGTTACGGCCGAAGAGCGACGGCGCGGAGGTGGCGCGTTCCATCTGCCCCTATTGCGGCGTTGGATGTGGCCAGCTCGTTTACCATCGCGACGGCAAAGTCGTGTCGATCGAAGGCGATCCCGCGTCGCCGATCTCGCGCGGGCACCTCTGTCCGAAAGGGGCTGCGTCGTATCAGCTCGTCACGCATGAGGGGCGCGCCACCAAAGTGAAGTACCGCGCGCCGCACGCGCGCGAGTGGTCCGAGATCTCGCTCGATCGGGCCATGCGCATGGTGGCGCGGCGGATGTGGGAGACGCGCGAGCGGACATTCACCGAGTCGCTGGACGGCAAGCCGGTCATGCAATGCACCGGCATGGCCCACCTCGGCGGCGCCACCCTCGACAACGAAGAGAACTACCTCATCAAGAAACTCTTCACCGGAGGTCTGGGCATGGTTTGCATCAGCAACCAGGCCCGGATATGACACAGCTCCACGGTCCCCGGTCTGGGGACCTCGTTCGGAAGAGGCGGCGCGACGACCGCGCAGCAGGATCTCGCCAACGCCGACGCCATCCTCATCATGGGATCGTCGATGGCGGAGAACCACCCGGTCGGCTTCCAGTGGGTGATCGATGCGCGTGAGAAGAACGGCGCGAAGGTCATCCATGTCGATCCCCGCTTCAACCGCACGTCGGCGATGTCCGACTACTGGCTGCCGCTGCGCGCGGGGAGCGACATCGTCTTTCTCGGCGCGCTGATCAACTACACGCTCAGTAACGATCGTTACTTTCACGACTACGTCGTCCACTACACGAACGCTCCCACGATCCTGCGCGAGGACTTCCGGGACACGGAGGACCTCGGCGGGTTGTTCAGCGGCTGGGATCCGGCAAAGAAGAAGTACGACGCCAAGACGTGGCTCTACGAAGGAGCGGAGCCGTCGCCGCAACCCGGCATGGCAGAAGAAGGGGGAGGGCACGGCAAGGACCGCGGCGGTGAAGCGCAGAACCTGCATGAACCGCGTCAGGACCGGACGCTCCAGCATCCGCGCTGCGTGTTCCAACTGCTCAAGCGTCACTTCGCGCGCTATACGCCGGAGATGGTCGAGCAGAACTGCGGGATCGCGAAAGAGCGCTTCCTCGAAGTCGCCGACATCTTCACCAGCGCCTCCGGACGCGACAAGACCGGCGCCATCTGCTACGCCGTCGGCTGGACGCAGCATTCCTCCGGCGTGCAGATCATCCGCGCCGCGTCCATCCTGCAGTTGCTCCTCGGCAACATCGGGCGGCCGGGCGGCGGGATCATGGCTCTGCGCGGCCACGCATCGATCCAGGGATCGACCGACATCCCGACGCTCTACGACATCCTCCCCGGCTACCTGCCGATGCCGACGCACAACGCGGATGACGACAGCTCGCTCACGGACTG